>Ga0209127_100041_pt1 | contig 253084 bp, 221 predicted proteins | sample LakSupMetagenome_FD_187469 | JGI IMG/M metagenome (GOLD analysis project Ga0209127, IMG submission 187469) | Freshwater microbial communities from Lake Superior, Canada - Sta WM archaea (SPAdes) (version 2) | ecosystem: Environmental > Aquatic > Freshwater > Lake | place: Lake Superior, Canada... | reverse complement strand
TTCGTCCGGATCGGACCAACTCCACCATCTGTCGCCGGAACTCCGGCGGATAGGCACTTCGAAAACGTGGCATCGGACACTCCAGAAAATGACTTCAAGGGTGTCCACAAAACCGGGTCAACTCCAGGCGCAGGGTGGGGCCAACTCGGCAGTCATCTCCGAGGACGAAGACGACTTGGCGCTCCGCGCTCTTCCATCGGTATCGGCATCCTTCGCATAGGCGCTCTGAAGGGCCGGCGTGAATGAGAGTTGGCTAGCTCACGATCGGCCTTCAAATCGTCTCCATGGGAACCCTTGAACCGGGCCGGCATATTCCCAAATTTTTCGTCGCGAAGCTCTTCGCGCTGAAAGGAGTCATTGGGAGAGCCTGCAATGCCCAAGCCGAATGTTCCAGTTCCGTTTGCCTCAACCGCATGCGGCGATGCGACGATCGATCGGTTGCTTCGGCCGAGCTGCTTTTATCGAAAGCCGCGCGATGTCCTCGATGATCGGTCTTTAACCCCGGGAGAGAAACGAGCGATCTTATCCTCCTGGGCCTCCGATGCCTGCGCCGTCACCTCATGCCCGCAGCTGAGGCATCCTGATTTTGCCGCCGAGCCCGTCTCGTTCGACGACGTCATGGACGCGCTTGTCGCCCTCGATCGTGGGGATGGCCCGGACCGTGACGTCGTGAGGCGGTCGCGCGGCTCTGAAACCGTGTCGGCCTGATCGGGAGGATATGGCTATGACGAGGTCTCACTGCTTGGCCGGGGAGCATCAGGGATGAAGCACGATGAGTTCAAGCGGCCCATCATCGTTCTGACCGCCTTCGGGCGACCCACAGTGATCTCCTCTGCAATGGAAGCTTACCTCTTCTTGGCAGATTGGCCCGCGGAACGGCGTGATCCAGCGCACAGTTTTGCCATGAAGGCCTGTCAGGCGGCCGTGCGCGGCGATATCGAGGCCGAGACCGTACGTGGCGTCTTCGCCGCCTTCGCCGAGAAGCAGGATATGCTGGCTCCGGATATTGCACTCATGTCCCGCGGGCGCCGAGCGGGCCCGCAGAGCTTTGCCTGAGTTCGATCAGGAAGCAGCCCCGTGGACTGCTTCCAACTCATTGCAGGTGAAATTCGCCATTGATCGCGCTGAGATCGGCTGGCCCGATCAGATCCTTGTGCGTCACGGTGATGCGAAAGAGCTTGCCGTCCAGCTTGGCTTCCCAGAAGGCCAGGAACTTGTTGAGCTGCGGAAAGCGCGGCGCGAGATCGTAGTCCTGCCAGACATATTCCTGCAGGATCGAGGGGTGGTCCGGCAGGCGGTAAAGGATGCCGGCGGTGGTCAGGCCATAGCCCGCGATCTGACGGGCGAAGTCGGTGGAAGCCATTCCTTTTCAGCTCCATGGTTGCACTGCTCATGGCAGCGCAAATCCAATGCGTCGGCAAGCCGAAAAGTTCCGGTTAGGTCTACAAATTCAAGATGTTAGCACTCGCTCGAAAAAAGTGCTGCCAGGCTCTTGAAGGCAAAAATGGGCCAACCTAGATCATCGCGCGGGCACGGCGCCTCAGGGGCGCGCGGAACCTCGCCGCGAGACCCGCATAGGGCCGGCCCGCTTTGACATGTGACCGACATGGAAACTGGAGGAACTCATGAAGTTTCGGCCACTGCATGACCGCGTCGTCGTGAAGCGCATCGACGCCGAGGAGAAGACCAAGGGCGGGATCATCATTCCCGATACCGCCAAGGAAAAGCCGCAGGAGGGCGAGGTCGTCGCCGTCGGCGCCGGCGCGCGCGACGAGACCGGCAAGCTCGTGCCGCTCGACGTCAAGGTCGGCGACCGCGTGCTCTTCGGTAAATGGTCCGGCACCGAGGTCAAGATCGACGGCCAGGATCTGCTGATCATGAAGGAGTCCGACATCATGGGTGTCGTCGAGGCGACCGCCACCCTCAAGCAGGCCGCCTGACGGGGCCTCATCCACATCATCAACCTGAAACCTCAAGTCTGAAGGAGTGAGGAATCATGGCTGCGAAGGACGTGAAGTTTTCGCAGGACGCGCGCGAGCGGATGCTGCGCGGCGTCGACACGCTGGCGAATGCGGTCAAGGTCACGCTGGGTCCCAAGGGCCGCAACGTCGTGATCGAGAAATCGTTCGGCGCCCCGCGCATCACCAAGGACGGCGTCACCGTCGCCAAGGAGATCGAGCTCGCCGACAAGTTCGAGAACATGGGCGCACAGATGGTGCGCGAAGTCGCCTCGAAGCAGAACGATGCCGCTGGCGACGGCACCACGACCGCGACCGTGTTGGCCCAGGCGATCGTCCGTGAAGGCGCCAAGGCGGTCGCCGCCGGCATCAACCCGATGGACCTGAAGCGCGGCATCGATCTCGCCGTCGAAGCGGTGACCAAGTCGCTGGTCGAACATTCGAAGAAGATCACCAACCCGGACGAGATCGCGCAGGTCGGTACGATCTCGGCGAACGGCGACCGCACCATTGGCGCGATGATCGCCGAGGCGATGAAGAAGGTCGGCAATGAGGGCGTCATCACGGTCGAGGAGGCCAAGACCGCCGAGACCGAGCTCGACGTCGTCGAGGGCATGCAGTTCGATCGCGGCTATCTCTCGCCCTATTTCGTCACCAACTCCGAGAAGATGGTCGCCGAGCTCGAGGACCCCTACATCCTGATCCACGAGAAGAAGCTCACCGGCCTGCAGGCTATGCTGCCGCTGCTGGAAGCCGTGGTGCAGACAGGCAAGCCGCTGCTGATCGTCGCCGAGGACGTCGAGGGCGAGGCGCTCGCCACGCTCGTCGTCAACAAGCTCCGTGGCGGCCTGAAGGTCGCGGCCGTCAAGGCTCCGGGCTTCGGTGATCGCCGCAAGGCCATGCTCGAGGATATCGCCATCCTCACCGGCGGCACGGCGGTCAGCGAGGATCTCGGCATCAAGCTCGAGAATGTCACGCTCAACATGCTCGGCCGCGCCAAGAAGGTGCGCATCGAGAAGGAGAATACCACGATCGTGGATGGCGCCGGTTCCAAGACCGAGATCGAAGCTCGCGTCGCGCAGATCAAGGCGCAGATCGAGGAAACCACCTCGGACTACGACCGTGAGAAGCTCCAGGAGCGTCTGGCCAAGCTCGCCGGCGGCGTCGCGGTCATCCGCGTCGGCGGCGCGACCGAGGTCGAGGTCAAGGAGAAGAAGGACCGCGTCGACGATGCTCTGAACGCCACCCGCGCCGCGGTGGAGGAGGGCATCCTGCCGGGCGGCGGTATCGCTCTGCTAAGGGCGATCAAGGCGCTGGAGGGCTTGGCGCCCGTCAATGACGACCAGAAGACCGGGGTCGAGATCGTCCGCAAGGCAATTGCAGCTCCGGCCAAGCAGATCGTCGAGAACGCCGGCGATGACGGCGCTGTGATTGTCGGCAAGCTGCTGGAGGCGAGCGACTACAACCAGGGCTATGACGCACAGACGGGAACTTATGGCGATCTGGTCAAGGCCGGCATCATCGATCCGACCAAGGTCGTGCGCACGGCGATTCAAGACGCGGCTTCGGTCGCCGGCCTGCTGATCACCACCGAGGCGATGATCGCCGAGCTGCCGAAGAAGGAAGCGGCGCCGGCGATGCCGGCTGGTGGTATGGACTACTGATTCCTGCGCGAGGCCCGGAGCGAATCCGGGCCTCGTTGTCCAGCCTGTCTTCGCCATCCTCCAGAAACGGCGGTTCAGCCGCATGTCCTCGCGGCCCCGCGCTTTCATTGTCGAGGCTTCGCAGAATTCGACGAGGTCTTGCTGATGAAAATCGCTCAGACTTCCTCCGCTTGCCGACGCTGTCCATTCTCTGGCCACGCCCGGATCAAACCGGGCGCCGCTCTTTTGAGGGGACCTCGAGCCCTGGAAACGGGCCGTGCGCCCGCGCCGATCAGTCCCAGCGATCCCAGTAGGGCGGATCCCCGAAGCTGCGGCGCAGGCTGTCGGCCAAGGCGCGGATCTTCGCCGAAGCGCCGTGATCGCGGGCATAGGTGATGAACAACTCCGCGCCTTCGCTTTCGGCTCCGACATCGAGCGGCACCAGTGTGCCGCTCGTGACGCTGCCGTGCAGCAGGAAGGTCGGCAGCAGCGCGATCCCCAGGCCCGCGGCGGCGGCATCGCGCATGACGAGGCCGTTGTTGACCCGTAGCGCGGCCTTCGGCCGGACCACCGACCAGCCATGCCCCGTCGCGAACCGCCAGTCGCCCTCGCGGTTCGCATAGAGAACGCCGCGATGCTGGGCGAGCTCGGCGAGGGAGCGCGGATTGCCGTGCTCTGCCAGGTAGGCCGGGGAGGCCACCAGCAAGCGGCGGCTGACCGCCAGCCTCCTGGCGATCTGCCGGGTATCGCCGACGGCGCCGTGCCGGAGAACCGCGTCGAAGCCTCCGGCCATCGCGTCGACGAAACGATCGTCGAGTTCCAGCGAGACGTCGATCTCGCGATGCTGCGCGATGAACGTATTCAAGGCGGGGCCGAGATGGAGGATGCCGAAGCTGACCGGAGCCGATAGCCGCAGCGGGCCCGCCAATGTCCCGCTGCGCGCCGCGAGCTCAGCCGAAGCCTCCTGCGCCTCGCGCAGGATGCGCTGGGCCCGCGGCAGGAACATGTGCCCGCCCTCGGTCAGCGAGAGCTTGCGGGTCGTCCGCTGGATCAGCCGGTTGCCGAGGGAACGTTCGAGCTCGGCCAGGCGCTCACTGACGACGGATTTGGCCAGGCCGAGGCGCCGCGACGCCGCACTGATCGAGCCGGCTTCGGCCGTGGCGACGAAAGCGGCGATTCCGTCGAACTTCATCGTTCGGAAAATCCGGCGTTAAATTTCGGAGTTATCCGACTAGCCCGAACAATATCCCGGGCGCATCTGTCGGTCCAGAAGGCACGGGTGCCGCGCGACAGGTCTGGAGACGGGTCATGACTGATTTCACCGGAAAGAATGTGCTGGTCCTTGGCGGCAGCCGCGGGATCGGGGCTGCGATCGTGCGGCGCTTCGCCAAGGGGGGCGGCAGGGTCGCCTTCACCTATGCCGGCTCGAAGGATGCGGCGGACGCGCTGGCGGCCGAGACCGGCGCCGAGGCGATCCGCGCCGACAGCGTCAACCGGGCGGAGCTGATCGCGACGGTTGCCGGCCGCGGCGCGCTCGACGTGCTCGTCATCAATGCCGGCACGCTGGTGCTGGGCGATCCCCTGACCCTCGATGCCGACAGCGTCGACCGGATGATCGACGTCAATGTCCGGGCGCCCTATCACGCCTCGGTCGAGGCGGCCCGGACGATGAAAGACAATGGCCGGATCATCGTGATCGGATCGGTCAATGCCGACCGGATGCCGTTCGCGGGCGGCGCCGCCTACGCCCTGACCAAGTCGGCGATGCAGGGAATGGTGCGCGGCCTCGCCCGCGACTTCGGCAATCGCGGCATCACCGTGAACAGCATTCAGCCCGGCCCGACCGACAGCGACATGAACCCGGCCGAAGGGCCGATGGCGGCGACGATGCACAGCTTCATGGCGATCAAGCGCCATGCCCGGGCCGACGAGATCGCCGAACTCGCAGCCTATGTCGCCGGCCCCCATGGCGCGATGATCACAGGCTCGATGCAGACCATCGATGGCGGTTTCGGAGCGTGAGCGACTATGCGCAAGGACAGCCAGGACGAGCCTTGCATTGAAGCGGAATCGGGCCAATCCAATAGACGGTTCATATCGCCGCGCAGTGTCTGATCGGCGCTTTGCTGCGATCTGACGGTCATCACAGCGCAAAGGTGTCAGGCTCAGATGGACCGCTTCGATGCGATGCAGGTTTTGCTGGCGGTGGTCGATGCCGGCAGCTTGTCGGCCGGCAGCCGCAAGCTGAACGCGCCGCTGCCGAGCGTCAGCCGGAAGGTCGCGGAGCTCGAGCGCCATCTCGGCACGCGCCTCCTGGTCCGGACCAGCCGCAATATCCAGCTTACCGATGCGGGGCGCGACTATGTCGAGGCCGCCCGCCAGATCATGGCGCAGCTCGATGACGCCGAGCAGCGGGCCTCGGGCGAATACGAGGAGCCACGCGGCGTCCTGACCGTCACCATGCCGATCTCGTTCGGCCATGACCACGTGCTGCCGCTCGCCTATGATTTCCTGACCGAGCATCCGCGGATCAGGCTGAACGTGCTCTGCCTCGACCGCGCCGTGAACCTGGTCGACGAACATGTCGACGTCGGCATCAGGCTGGGCGAGCTTGCGGACGGCACGCTTCATGCGGTCAAGCTCGGCGAGTTCGGCTTCGTGACCTGCGCCAGCCCGGACTATCTGAAGCGCAAGGGCCATCCGGCGCGGCCGGAGGACCTCGCCGGCCATGACGGCGTGGTTTTCGGGCATATCAGCCAGCCGGGCTGGACCTATCATCGGGACGGTCTCAGGCTGGACGTGCAGCCGGATGTCCGGATCCGGGCGAACACGGCCACCGCAGCCCTTGCCGCCGCCTTGCGCGGGGCCGGCATCATCCGCGCTCCCCGCCATCAGGTCGCCGGGGACCTGCGATCGGGCGCGCTGGTTGCCCTGTTAGACGCCTATGAGGGACAGCTCTTCCCGGTCCACCTGATCTATGCGCGTCAGGGCCTTCTGCCGCTCAAGGTGCGGGTGTTCATCGACTGGATGGTGCCGCGATTGCGGCGGGCCTTGAGAGACCTCGCCGCTGCCCCACGCGACGGCTGACCGGGGGGCATCCGCTCGCTCAGGCCGCGAGCCGGCGGTAGACGACCAGCTTCGCGGTCAGGATCTGCAGGACGTCGCCGCGCTGGTTGAGCGTCCTGCTGACGATGGTGGCGATCCCGCGATCGGGGCGCGAGCGCGAGGGCACGATCTCCTTCACCTCGCTCTCGACATGCAGGATGTCGCCCGGACGCGTCGGGGCCGGCCACTGGATCTCGCCGCCGGCGCCGATGATGCCGTCGGCGAGCGGCAGGCCCGACTCGACGTTCAGGCGCATGGTGATCGCAGCGGTATGCCAGCCGCTGGCGGCGAGGCCGCCGAACAGCGTGTCTTTCGCCGCCTCATGGTCGAGGTGGAACGGCTGCGGATCGAAGGCGCTGGCGAAAGCCTTGATCTGCTGCTCGTCGAGCTCATGCGAGCCGCTGACGAATGTCTGCCCCGCGTGGAGATCCTCGAGATAGAACTTGGTCATTGTCCAAACACCTCGTCCTCGATGCCGTGGTCGCCTGGCCCGACGGTCAGGCCGCGGCGCGATAGCGGGGGGCGGGGCTGGCCACCGAGAGCTTGCCGACCATCGCCTGCCGGGCGGCTTCGTAGGCGTCGAAGAGCGCGCCGTCCTGCAGCGAGGGGATGGTGGCGAATTCGCCGCGGTCGAGGCCGGTGAGGGCGGCGTCGACGAGGTCCTCGCTGCGCATCACGATCTCGCTCGGAAGATGCTCGATGGGGCGGCCTGCGATCGCCCAGAACTCGGTCGCGGTCGCGCCGGGCAGCACGACCTGCACGGTGACGCCGGTGCCGGCGAGTTCGTGCTGCAGGTTCTGGCTGAAGGCGAGGACGAAGGCCTTGCTGCCGCCGTAGACGCCGTTCAGCAGTTCGGGGTTGATGGCGACGACCGAGGCGAGGTTGACGATCGTCCCGGCGCGGCGGGCGATGAACTGCGGGACGATCGCATAGGTCAGGCGGGTCAGCGCCGTGACGTTGAGCGCGATCAGCGAGGTCATCTTGTCGACATCGGAGTCGACGAGCTTCAGCGCGCCGCCGAGGCCGGCATTGTTGACGAGCAGGGTGATGTCCGGGGTCTCCCGCAGGAAGGCCTCGACGCGGGCGAGATCCGAGGCGTTGGCCAGATCCGCAGGCAGGATGTCGACCTTGCGGCCGGTCTTGGCGCCGATCCGCTCGGCGACGGCGGCCAGCTTGTCGGCGCTGCGTGCGACCAGGACGAGATCATAGCCCCGCCTGGCCAGACGGTCGGCATAGACCGCCCCGATGCCGCTCGATGCGCCGGTGACGACGGCAGTTCCCAATGTGTCGGACATGTTTGCTCTCCTCGTTAATCTAGCGGCGACGCAGAGGGGCGCGCCGTGATGGGAGCAAGTTAGGCCTGCCGGACCGCGCCCAGCAGCCAGCGAGAATGAAAGCCAGCCTCTCAAAACGCAGAGGAGGCGGGGGAGGGCAGCTCGTCGCGACTCGGGACCATGTCTGTTCGGGATTCGCATCGACCTCAGGAGGGCGACGTTGATGTCGAGCCGACTATTTGAGACCGGTCTCTCAGCAGACTTTATAGGGTCATCATCCCGTCCCCAGCGGAATAGTCACTGCGCGGTCTTCAGAACTGAAGACGGTCTGCCAAGTCAGTGGCGCCATTTTGCCTGGGCCGTGAGCGCCGCAATACAGTTTTGTTGCAGTGCAGTATTGCCCCTGTGCCGTTCCATCGCACCGCATACCATTGTTTAGGCGCACCTGCCAAAGTGTCGCCTTGACGCCGGACTCCCAGAGTCTCACTATTCCAAATTGAGAGAATGGCGACATGCGCCCTCTGGGAGGTATGAGATGCTGAAGGAGCTATCACGCCGCCAATTTTTAGCAGCGGGAGGGGCCGGATTGGCCGGCTCGGCCATCGCTGCACTCGGCTTCGGCGGGCCGGAAGAGGCGCTCGCCCAGGCGGTGCGCCCGTTCAGGCTGGCGCAGACCACCGAGACGCGGAACACCTGTCCGTACTGCTCCGTCGCCTGCGGCGTCATCATGTACAGCCTGGGCGACAAGTCCAAGAACGCCCATGCCGCCGTCGTCCATATCGAGGGCGATCCGGATCATCCGACCAATCGCGGCACGCTCTGCCCCAAGGGCGCGGCGTTGCTCGACTTCGTCCATGCCGAGACCCGCACCAAGTTCCCGCAATATCGCGGCCCCGGCGAACGGGAGTTCCGCCGCATCGGCTGGAGCGAGGCGCTCGATCGAATCGCCCGGCTGATGAAGGACGATCGCGACAAGAACTTCGTCGCGACCAACCAGGACGGGGTGACCGTCAACCGCTGGCTGACCACCGGCTTCCTGGCCGCTTCGGCGACCACCAACGAAACCGCCTTCCTGACCTACAAGACGGTGCGAAGTCTCGGGATATTGGCGTTCGACAACCAGGCGCGCGTTTGACACGGACCGACGGTGGCCAGTCTGGCCCCAACATTCGGTCGCGGTGCGATGACCAACTCCTGGACGGACATCAAGAACACCGACCTCGTCATCGTCATGGGCGGCAACGCCGCCGAGGCGCATCCGTGCGGCTTCAAATGGGTCACTGAGGCGAAGGCCCAGCGTGGCGCCAAGCTGATCGTCGTCGATCCGCGCTTCACGCGCACGGCCTCGGTGGCGGATTTCTATGCGCCGATCCGGCAGGGCACCGACATCGCCTTCCTGCTCGGGGTGATCAAGTACTGCATCGAGAACGACAAGATCCAGCACGACTATGTGCGCGCCTTCACCAACGCGCCCTATATCGTGAAGGACGGCTTCAGCTATCAGGACGGCCTTTTCTCGGGCTATGACGAGGCCAAGCGCGACTACGACCGCGCCAGCTGGGAATATGAGCTCGGTCCGGACGGCTATGTGCAGGTCGACGAGACCCTGCAGAATCCGCGCTGCGTCTACCAGCTGCTGAAGCAGCATGTCGCGGCCTATACGCCGGAAATGGTCGAGCGCATCTGCGGCACGCCCAAGGACAAGTACCTGGCGATCTGCAAGATGATCTCGGAGTGCTCGGCGCGCGACAAAACGATGACGTCGATGTACGCGCTCGGCTGGACCCAGCACTCGAAGGGCGCGCAGAACATCCGCACCATGGCGATGGTGCAGTTGCTGCTCGGCAATATCGGCGTGCGCGGCGGCGGCATGAACGCCTTGCGCGGCCACTCCAACATCCAGGGGCTGACCGATATCGGCCTGATGTCGGACCTGATCCCGGGCTATCTGGCGATCCCGAAGGACAGGGAGCCCGATTTCGCCGCCTATATGTCGACGCGCGGCTTCAAGCCGCTGCGGCCGAACCAGATGAGCTATTGGCAGAACTACAGGAAGTTCATGGTGAGCTTCCTGAAGTCGATGTGGGGCCCGGCGGCGACGGCGGAGAACGACTTCGCCTATCAGTGGCTGCCGAAGCTCGACGTGTCCGGCTACGACATGCTGCGCACCTTCGACCTGATGCACCAGGGCAAGGTCAACGGCTATTTCTGCCAGGGCTTCAACCCGCTGCTGTCCGCGCCGAACCGCGGCAAGATCACGGCGGCGCTGTCGAAGCTGAAGTTCCTGGTGGTGATGGACCCGCTGCAGACGGAGACGTCGCGCTTCTGGAAGGACGAAGGCGTCCACAACGACGTCAAGCCGGAGTCGATCAAGACCGAGGTCTTCGAGCTGCCGACGACCTGCTTCGCCGAGGACGAGGGCTCGCTGGTCAATTCCGGCCGCTGGCTGCAATGGCACTGGCCGGGGCAGGAGCCTCCCGGCGAGGCGAAGACCGACACCTGGATCATGGCGCAGCTGCAACTGCGGCTGCGCGAGCTCTACAAGAAGGAGGGCGGGGCCTTCCCCGACCCGATCGTCAACCTGCACTGGCCTTATCGCGATCCGCAGGACCCGCAGCCCGACGAGATCGCCAGGGAGCTGAACGGCTACGTCGTCTCGACCGTCACCGACCCGGCCGATCCGAGCAAGGTGCTGCTGGAGAAGGGCAAGCAGGTCGACACCTTCGGCCAATTGCGCGACGACGGCTCGACCGCCTGCGGCTGCTGGATCTATTCCGGCTGCTGGACCGAGCGGGGCAACATGATGGCCCGCCGCGACACCAACGATCCCGGCAATACCGGGGCCTATTCGAACTGGGCCTTCTCCTGGCCGGCCAACCGGCGCATCCTCTACAACCGCGCCTCGGCCGACCTCGACGGCAAGGCCTGGGATCCCAAGCGCAAGCTGATCGAATGGAACGGCACGGCCTGGACAGGATACGACGTGCCGGACATCGCGGTGAACGCCAAGCCGAGGGATGTCGGCCCGTTCATCATGAACCCGGAAGGATCGGCCCGCCTGTTCGCCCGCGGCCTGATGCGGGACGGCCCGTTCCCGGCGCATTACGAGCCGTTCGAAAGCCCGGTGGTCAACCTGATGGCGCCCAAGATCCGAGGCAACCCGGCTGCGCGCATCTTCAAGGACGACCTCGCCGCGCTCGGGACTTCCGACAAGTTCCCGTATGCGGCGACCTCCTACCGCCTGACCGAGCACTTCCACTTCTGGACCAAGCACGTCTGGGTCAATGCGGTGCTGCAGCCGGAGTTCTTCGTCGAGATCAGCGAGCAACTCGCGGCGGAGAAGAACATCCAGAAAGGCGGCTGGGTGAAGGTCTCCTCCAATCGCGGCTCGGTCTACGCCAAGGCGGTGGTGACCAAGCGCATCAAGCCGCTGATCTGCGACGGCAAGACCGTCCATGTCGTCGGCATCCCGCTCCACTGGGGCTTCACCGGTGCGGCACGCAAGGGCTTCGGCCCGAACAGCCTCACCCCGTTCGTCGGCGACGCCAACACCGATACGCCAGAGTTCAAGGCGTTCCTGGTGAATGTCGAGCCGTCCAACGGACCGGCGGTCAGCTAGGGAGGCGGCGATGGCAGGATTGCAGAGTCAGGACTTCGCCCGCATCTCGGCCACGAATTTCCGGCCGCCCGACGTTCGCCACGACCTCGAGGTGGCGAAGCTCATCGACGTCTCCAAGTGCATCGGCTGCAAGGCCTGCCAGTCGGCGTGCCTGGAGTGGAACAACCTGCGCGAGGAAATCGGCATCAACCGGGGCGTCTACGACAATCCGCACGACCTGACGCCGAACACCTGGACGCTGATGCGGTTCACCGAATGGGAGAACCCGCAGAGCGGCAATCTCGAATGGCTGATCCGCAAGGATGGCTGCATGCATTGCGCCGATCCGGGCTGCCTCAAGGCCTGCCCTTCGCCCGGCGCGATCGTCCAGTACAACAACGGCATCGTCGACTTCGTCTCGGAGAACTGCATCGGCTGCGGCTATTGCGTGAAGGGCTGCCCCTTCAACATCCCGCGCATCAGCCAGGCCGATCACAAGGCCTATAAGTGCACGCTGTGTTCCGACCGCGTCTCGGTCGGCCAGGCGCCGGCCTGCGCCAAGGCCTGCCCGACCGGCGCGATCGTATTCGGAACCAAGAAGGCGATGCTGGACTACGCGGAAACGCGGCTCACCGATCTCAAGTCGCGAGGCTTCAAGAATGCCGGCATCTACGATCCGCCCGGCGTCGGCGGCACCCATGTGATGTATGTGCTGCATCACGCCGACCAGCCGCAGCTCTATGCCGGCCTGCCGCAGAACCCGCGGATCAGCCAGGTGGTCGAACTGTGGAAGGGGCTGACCAAATATGCCGGCATGGCGGCGGTCGGCTTCGCCGCCGCCTTCGCCTTCGTCCACGCGACGGTGGCCAGGCGCAACGACGTCAGCCGCGCCGAGGACCGCGAGGCCGAGCATCTGATCGACGAGGAGGCCGCCCGTGGCCGTAAGGCGTGAAGAAGCGCGCACGACCGTCGACCGCTATCCCGGCCGGGTCCGCGTCAACCATTGGGTCACCGCGCTCTCGCTGATCCTGCTCGCGATCAGCGGCGCGGCGCTGTTCCACCCCTCGCTGTTCTTCCTGAGCAGCTTCTTCGGCAGCGGCTCGAACACGCGCTGGCTGCATCCTTGGCTCGGCGTCGTGCTGCTGGCGAGCTTCACCATCCTGTTCATCCAGATGGTGCGGTACAATTTCTGGACGAAGGCCGACACCAGATGGATGGGGCATATCGGCGAGGTGATGTCCGGCCGCGAGGAGAACCTGCCCGAGGTCGGCAGGTACAATGGCGCGCAGAAGATCGTTTTCTGGCTGATGACGCTGCTGATCATCGTCCTGTTCGTGAGCGGGATCGTGATCTGGTACGAATATTTCGGCGCGACCTTCACCATCGAGCAGCAGCGTTTCGGCCACATCGTCCATGCGCTGGCGGCGGTCGCCATGCTGCTCGTCGTGATCGTCCACATCTATGCCGGCTTCTATGTGCGCGGCACGATGAGCGCGATGACCGAAGGCAAGGTCACCGGCGGCTGGGCCTATCGGCATCACCGGCTCTGGCTGCGTGGCGAGGCGCGCGAGGGCGTCATCGACGAACGGCAGACACCGCCGCGCGGGCACAACGCTCGCCCGGCCGAGTAGACACTGGCGAGGCGGCCTGGGCCGCCTCGCTTCCCGACGTGACCCGTGCGGTTCGGAAGGTCTGTGCCTGATGAGTGAAGACCAGGGCTTTGCGACATTCGAGGATGTCGGCATCGCCGAACGCGACAAGCCGCCGTTCCTGCGCCTGCCCGAGCCGCGATCGCTTTTCGGCCTGCGCGCCATGCGCTTCGAGGCGCTCGCATCCGGCCATCAGCTCGAACCTTATCTGCGCTTTCTCGCGGCGCTGGCGCGGGCGCAGGACCGGCTGGTGGGCGAGGTGGATATGCCTGGGCTGCCTTCGCCTGGCGAGCAGCGCCGCCGCGCCGCCAATGCGATGCCGCTCGTGCCGCGCGAGGACCTGGCCGAGGACAAGGCCGCGGCCGACTGCTTCACCCGGCTGATCGCGCTGATGGATGAGGTCGTGATGCCCGAGCTCGCGCGTGAGGCGCTCGGCCGCGCCAAGGCCGCGGACGAGGAGGGCCGGCGCGTCATGTTCGCCGCCGTGCTCAGCGACGCGGTGCCGGCCGAGACCGTCGCCGACCATATCTTCGCGGCGGCGGCGCTTCAGGTGGCCGCGGCCAGGCGCACGGCCGGGCTCGATCCGCTGCTGCCGCAGCCGGTCGCCGACGGCGTCTGCCCGTGCTGCGGCGGCCCGCCGGTGACGAGCACCATCGTCGCCACGATCGATATCGACGGGGTGCGCTACATCCAATGCTCGCTCTGCGCGGCGCAATGGAACCATGTCCGGGTGAAATGCGTCTCCTGCGGCTCGACCAAGGGCATCAACTACCAGGCGATCGAGGGCGTCGCCGACACGATCAAGGCCGAGACCTGTGACGAGTGCAGAACCTATGTGAAGATCCTGAACCAGCGAAAGGACGCCGAGCTCGAGGCCGTGGCCGACGATGTCGCGAGCCTTGGGCTCGACATCCTCGTCTCCGAGGCAGGCTGGCGGCGTGCCGGCGTGAACCCGTTCCTGCTGGGATATTGACCATCCTGTCTCCCGGAGGGAGCTGATGAACAGACCCGAACGCTTCCGCCCGCCATCGGTCGACGAGGTGCTGCGCAGCCCGCATTGCGAGCTGGCGATCGCCCGCCATGGCCGGCAGGCCACGACCGGTGCCGTGCGGCAGGTGCTCGAACGCCTGCGCCGCGACGAGGGGGTGGCGGCGGTTCCGGTCGAGGCCATCGCCGAGCGGGCGCTGGCGAGCCTGGAGGAGCGGGAGCGACCCTCGCAGCGCCCGGTCATCAACCTCACCGGCACCGTGCTGCACACCAATCTCGGCCGTGCGCTCCTGGCCGAGGAAGCGATCGAGGCTGTCGTCGCGGCGATGCGGGCGCCGACTAATCTCGAATACGAGATCGCGGCGGGCCAGCGCGGCGAGCGCGATGCGCATGTGCGCGAGCTGATCCGCGAATTGACCGGGGCCGAGGACGCCGTGCTCGTCAACAACAACGCCTCGGCCGTGCTGCTCGTGCTCAACACTCTCGCCAGGGAGCGCGAAGCGGTCGTCTCGCGCGGCGAATTGATCGAGATCGGCGGTGCCTTTCGCATGCCAGACATCATGGCGCGCGCCGGGGCGGTGCTGCGCGAGGTCGGCACCACCAATCGCACCCATCTGCGCGATTATGCCGAGGCGATCGGCCCGCAGACCGGGCTGCTGATGAAGGTCCACACCTCCAACTATCTCGTCCAGGGCTTCACCGCCGAGGTCTCACCCGCTGAGCTCGCCAAGCTCGGCCGCGAGCATGGCATCCCCTTCGTCGACGATCTCGGCTCCGGCACGCTGGTCGACCTGGCGCGCTGGGGATTGCGCCATGAGAAGACCGTGCAGGATGCGCTCAAGGGCGGCGCCGATCTCGTCACCTTCTCCGGCGACAAGCTGCTCGGCGGCCCGCAGGCCGGTATCGTCGCCGGCCGGAAGGATCTTGTCGCCAAGCTCGCCAAGAACCCGCTGAAGCGGGCGCTCCGGCTCGACAAGCTGAGATTGGCGGCGCTCGAAGCAACCCTGAAGCTCTATCGCGACCCCGACCGGCTGGCGCAGCGCCTGCCGACATTGCGCCTGTTCACCCGCTCTGCCGCCGAGCTGCGCGCCCTGGCCGAGCGGCTGCTGCCGGCGCTCTCCGGCGCGGTCGGCGCCGGCTGGATCGTCGAGATCGTCGACTGCTCCAGCCAGATCGGCTCAGGCGCCCTGCCATTGGAGACGCTGCCGAGCGCAGGGCTCGCGCTGAAGCCTGCCGGCAAGGTCTCGGGCTCCGCAGTCGAGGCGCTCGCCGCTGCCTTCCGTTCCTTGCCCCTGCCGGTGATCGGCCGGATTTCACAAGGCGCGCTGCTCTTCGATCTGCGCTGCCTGGAGGGTGAGGCGGCCTTCACGAGCCAGTTGCGCCAGCTGAAGCCGGAGGCGAGCCATGCGCTGGCTTGACCGACTGCTCGGCAAGGGGGAGGCCGCCCCCGCCGATATCGGCGCGGCGATGGCGGAGGCGACTGCGGCGGTCGAGCGCGGCGACCATGCGGCCGCACTGGCGATCTGGGGACCGCTCGCCCATGCCGGCGTTGCCCGCGCCCAGAACAATGTCGGGGCCTGCTTCGCCGAGGGGCTCGGCGTCGAGCGCGATCCGGCTCTCGCCTTGAGCTGGCTGACGCTCGCCGCCGAAAGCGGTGACCCGGTCGGCCAGCGCAATCTCGCGACCCTGTATTTCAAGGGCGAGGGCATCGCGCAGGACAATGGCGAGGCGATGCGGCTCTATCGCCTCGCCGCCGAGCAGAATGACGCGCCGGCACAGGACATGCTGTCCTGGATGCTGCTCGAAACCGGGCTGGAGGCTGATCGGCCCGAAGCGCTGCGCTGGGCGCAGTCTGCCGCCGAGGCCGGCGTTGCCAGCAGCATGACCCGGCTCGGTATGATCCATCACGATGCGCTCGGCGTGGAGCGTGACGCCGGGCTCGCTGCGCAATGGTGGCGGCGCGGCAGCGAAGCCGGCGATCCCGACGCGATGGCGATGCTCGGCGCCGCCACCTTGCTGGGTCAGGGGGTCGACAAGGATCCGGCCCGTGCGCTCGCACTGCTGCTCGAAGCCGAAAGCAATGGCAGCCTGCTCGCCGCGCCCTTCGTCAAGGCCGCGCGCGCCGCGGTCGCCCCGGCGGAGGCTTGAGCCGATGATCATCGGCACCGCCGGCCATATCGACCACGGCAAGACCTCGCTGGTGCGGCGGCTGACGGGCGTCGACACCGACCGTTTGAAGGAGGAGAAGGAGCGCGGCATCACCATCGCGCTCGGCTTCGCCTACTGGCCCCAATCCGATGGCCGCATCGTCGGCTTCATCGACGTGCCCGGCCATGAGAAGCTGGTCCACACCATGCTCGCCGGCGCTTCCGGCATCGACCTCCTGCTGCTGGTGGTCGCGGCCGATGACGGGGTGATGCCGCAGACGCGCGAGCATCTCGACATCGCCCGCCTGCTCGGGATCGAACGCGCCGTGGTGGCGCTGACCAAGGCGGACCTCGTCGAGGGGGAGCGGCTCGCCGAGGCGCAGGGAGAGATCGCAGCGCTGCTGGCGGCAACGCCATTCGCGGACGCGCCGATCCTGCCGGTTTCGACGGTCACGGGCGACGGCATCGACGAGCTCGCGCAGTTGCTGCGCGAGCTCGCCCAGGCCTCGCAGCTGCGTCGCAGCGACGGTGCCTTTCGGCTCGCCGTCGACCGCTGCTTCACGCTGCCCGGGGCCGGCACGGTCGTCACCGGCACGGTGCTGTCCGGAAAGGTTTCGGCTGGCGACAGCGTCACGGTCTCGCCCTCCGGCATCGTGGCGCGCGTGCGTTCGATCCATGCCCAGAACCGCCCGGCCGAAAGCGGTGCGGCGGGTGATCGCTGCGCGCTCAACCTCGCCGGCCCCGACGTCTCGAAGGACGCGATCGTGCGCGGCGACATGATCGTCTCGCCCGCTCTGCACGCGCCGGCGACACGGATCGATGCCGAGCTCACGGTGCTCGCCTCCGAGAAGAAGCCGCTGGCGATGTGGCAGCCGGTGCGACTGCACCATGGCTCCAGCGAAACCGGCGCACGCATCGTCCTGCTCGGCGACGAAGTCGCGCCCGGCACGACCGGATTGGTCCAGCTCGTATTGGAGACGCCGATCGCGGCTGCGGCGCTCGATCGCTTCGTGCTGCGCGACACCAGCGCCTCGCGCACGCTCGGCGGCGGCCGCTTCCTCGACCTGCGCGCGCCGGAGCGAAAGCGCCGCAGCCCGGAACGCCAGGCCCAACTCGTCGCCCTCGCCAGTAGCGACCACGCCGAGGCGCTGCGCAGCCTGCTCGATGCGCCGCCGCATCATGTCGATCTAGACGCCTTCGCCCGCGACCGCGCGCTCGGCCCGGCGCAAGCCGAAGCACTGGCCGGGCGGCTCGGGCTGGTGCGGATCGGCGCCGCGACGATGCTGCCGGATGTCTGGCAGCGCTTCTCCCTGGCGCTGGTCGAGACGCTGAAGACCTATCACCTTGAAAACCCCGACCAGCAGGGCATGGGGCTGGAGCGCTTGCGGCTCTCGCTCCAGCCGCGCCTGCCGGCCGCGCTGTTCCGCGCGGCGCTGTCGCAGTTGGCCGCGGCTGGCGACCTGGTCGTCATCGGCTCCTGGATCAGGCGGCCCGAGCACGAGATCAGGCTGACACCGGAGGAGGAGGCGCTCTGGAGCCGCATCGCGCCATTGATCGGAGCCGGCGAGCGCTTCCGGCCGCCGCGTGTGCGCGACATCGGCCAGCTGCTCGGCCGACGCGAGGAGGATATCCGCCGGCTCTTCCGCCTCGCCGGCCGGCGCGGCGACGTGCATGAGGTGGCGCTTGACCACTTCTTCCTGCGCGATACGGTTTCCGAGATGGTCGGGATCGCGGTCGAGCTTGCGGCGGCCGATGCCGCCGGCTTCAACGCCGCGCAGTTCCGCGACAGGCTGGACAATGGCCGCAAGGTCGCGATCCAGATCCTGGAATTCTTCGATCGCCATGGCGTCACCATCCGCCGCGGCGATCTCAGGCGCATCAACCGGCAACGGCTCGACCTGTTCGGCCCGCGGTCGGAGGCGCCAGCTGGAGGAGAAGCGTCCCCGGTGGGGCGTCCGGACTTCAAATCCGGGAGGGGCCGTCAAACGGTCTCTGGTGGGTTCGACTCCCATTCTCTTCCGCCAGTTCACTGAGGGGCCATGACGCAGACCGGCAGCGAATCCTGCGCCCTGTTCGAGCGCTCCATCCCGGAGAACCCACGTGTCGAAGCCTAAGGGGCTGGGCACGGATTTCGAGCGCTGGCTCGGGAAGATGCTCCGCAAGGGGCATTTCACCGCGCTGATCGTGCTCGTCCGGATCGCCGAGCCGAGGTTGGAGCCGCTGCGCTCGACCTTCGTCCACGTGGTCGGCGACGAGCTCGACTGGGGCGATATCGTCATGCTGCTGCGCGGCGCCGGCGTGAGCTGGGACGGCGCAGCCTTCTTCCCCATGCGCGAGGACGGCGGACTCGTGCCCGACGAGCTCGCGCGTGCCCGGCTGCGCGAGCTCGAGGCGGCGCTGGATCAGGACCGGCTGGTGCTCAACAAGGGCGAGTTCTTCGATGCCTGGGGCCGCCGGCTAGAGGTTGCGGAGGCTTGAGGCGTCACGTCATTCCACGACCACGCGGCCCGGGCCGGTTGCGACCGTGCCGATGATCCGGGCCGACGGGTAACCGGCTGCCTTGATGCGCGCGAGCAGATCCTGCGCCCGTCCCGCCGCACAGGAGACCAGCAGCCCGCCGGAGGTCTGCGGATCGGTCAGGAGATGGCGTTGCCAGTCGGGAAGGCCGGCCGGAAGATCGACGCCCTCGCCATAGCTCGTCCAGTTGCGATGCGAGGCGCCGGTGACGCGGCCGTCGCGCGCGAGCCGTTCGGCCTGGGACAGGAACGGCAGGTCGGCCAATCGCAGCGTCAGCGTCGCATTGGAGCCGCGTGCCATTTCGAGCCCGTGGCCGAGGATGCCGAAGCCGGTGACGTCGGTGATCGCGTGCACATCGGCATCCCTGGCGAGCTCGGCGCCGACACGATTGAGCAGCGTCACCGAGGCGATCATCTCGTCATAGGCCTCGGGCGACAATTGCTCCTTCTTGAAGGCGGCGGAATAGATGCCGACGCCGAGCGCCTTGGTCAGGATCAGCGCATCGCCCGGCTTCGCCCCGCTGTTGCGGCGCAGATTCTTCGGCTTCAGCAGGCCGATCACGGCAAGGCCATAGATCGGCTCGGGCGCGTCGATCGAATGGCCGCCGGCGACGGGGATGCCGGCTTCGGCGCAGATCGAGGCGCCCCCCTTCAGGATCTCGCGTGTCACTTCGATCGGCAGCTTGTCGAGCGGCATGCCGAGGATGGCGAGGGCCATGATCGGCGTGCCGCCCATGGCATAGACGTCGGAGATCGCATTGGTCGCGGCGATGCGGCCGAAATCATGGGGATCGTCGACCATCGGCATGAAGAAGTCCGTGGTCGCGACGACGCAGGTCTCGTCGTCAACCTGCCAGACGGCGGCATCATCGCCGGTCTCGGTGCCGACGAGCAGTTGCTTGTAGGGGCCGGCGGCCGGATGGTCGGCCAGCAATTGCTGCAGCACGGAAGGCGCGAGCTTGCAGCCGCAGCCGCCGCCATGGGCGAGGCTGGTCAGGCGCGGCGCAGCGGTGCGCGGAGGGGCTTCGCGCTCGATCGTCTCACTCATCTCTTGGGTCTCCCAATCAGGCGGCGCTCTGGCGCACCGATGCGAGCGAGCGCCAGGCGCCGGCAAGCTCGGTGATCGCGGTGTCGATGTCCTCGGGCGTGCTGTCCCAGCCGAGCGAAAGCCTGACGGCGCCGAGCGCCGCCGCCCGCTCGAAGCCGAGCGCGGTCAGGATGGCGGAGGGTGCCTCGCTGTCGGCATGGCAGGCCGAGCCGACCGAGGCCATCACCGCGGGACAGGTCTCGAGCAGGCGCCGACCGGAGACGCCGGGAAAGAGGACGTTCAGCGTGTTCGGCAGCCGGCGCTCGGGATCGCCGACGAGCACCAGCCCGGGCACGGTCTCGCGCAGGCCGGTCAGCAGCCTTTGGCTCAAGGCCGCGAGCATGCCGCGCCGATGCGTCAGGCGCTCGCCGGCCAGGGCGCAGGCGGCACCGAGGCCGACGATATAGGGGACATTCTCCGTGCCGGGCCGGATGCCGCGCTCCTGCCCGCCGCCGACGAGCAGCGGCCTGACGGCGACGCCGCGGCGGATGAACAGCGCGCCGATGCCTTTCGGGGCATTGAGCTTGTGGCCGGCGATCGACAGGAGGTCGACGCCGAGCTGCCGGACATCGACGGCCAGCTTGCCGACGGCCTGGGCGGCATCGGTATGGATCAGCGCGCCGGCGGAGCAGGCGAGGGCGGAGATGTCGGCGACCGGCTGCACGGTGCCGATCTCGTTCTGCGCAAGGATGACCGTGACCAGCCCGGCCTCCCGATCGATCGCCTTCGCCATGTCGGCGGCGCGGACGATGCCATCGGGACCGGCGGCGACACGCCGGATGACGCGGCCGGCGGCCTCGTGCAAGCGGCAGCATTCCTCTGTCGCCGGATGCTCGATCGCGGTGGTGACGATGGCGCGGTGATCATCAGTGGCGAGCGAGCCCCGGATCGCCAGGTTGTTCGCCTCCGTCCCGCCGCTGGTGAACAGGATCTCGTCCGGTTCCGCGCCGATCAGCCCGGCGACCTCGGCCCGCGCACGCTCGACCGCGGCATGTGCCTGCCGGCCGAGCGCATGGCTGGACGAGGGATTGCCGAAGCCGCCGGTCAGGAACGGCATCATCGCCGCGAGCACCTCGGGCGCGACCGGGGTCGTGGCGTTGTAGTCGAGATAGACCGGCTGCATCGCAAATCCCTGCAGAGGCAGGGCGAAGGGTTTGCCTTCGCCTCGTGATCGCGTTCAGGCCGTCAGTTCGGCCGACTTGATCGTGTATCTGAACGTGTCGGGATCGAGGCAGTCGAGCAGCGCTCCGGCGACCTCCGCCTGCGGGTACATCAGGAAGCCGACCTTGTGCTGCGAGCCTGGCAGCGCGACATCGTGCGCAACATTATAGCCGAGCCAGTTGCCTTCCCAGGCGCCGAACAGCACCTGCCGCGCCGCGGCGACCTTGGGATTGTCGCCTGGGTTGTTGCCGGGCGGCTCCTCCAGCACGACCTTGCGGACATCGGCCGGATCGGTCGCGACCCAGCCGAAGCCGTCGAGCCAGATCTCGGCGCGGCAATGCTGCGCCTTGGTGATGACCTCCGATCCCGCCCCGAGGCTCTTGTAGCCGAACTTCGAGGGCGCGACGCGGATGCCGTAGATGTCGCGGGCCGGGATACCGACGCTGCGGACCAAGGCGACATAGAGCGCGTTAAGATCGGCGCATTTGCCGCCGAGATTGCCGGTGCGCAGCATCGAGGCGATATCGCCGGTGCCGCAGCCGCGGGTCTTGGCATCGCGGAACGTGTTGGCGACAACCCATTCATAGATCGCCCGGGCCCGGTCGAGATCGCCGGCCTTGCCGGCCGCGGCCTTCTCGGCGGTCTCCTTGACGATGCCGTCGGTCGGCATCAGCTCGGTCGCTTCGAGATAGAGCGTGCGGTCGGCGGCGCTCAAGGCCGGGACGGCGCTCCTGGTGCCGAGATCCTCGGCTCGGTCGCGCAGCGAGAACCGGCTGCGGACCTCGACACTCGGCGCGCTCTCGCCATCCTTGAAGACGACATGCAGCAGCTCGGCGCCGTATTTCGGGTCGCGCACCACCTCGGCTGAGACCGCATTGGTCTCCCAGCTGTTCTTGCCGGGCTTGATCCATTCGTTCTCCTGCACCGACGGCAGCGGGATCCAGGCTTGGGCCTTGCCGTTCGCCGACAGGTCGAGGCGCGTCGCCACCGAAAAATCGCGCCAGGCACCGGGCTTCGGCGCGAAGGGCGCATCCTGCGCGGTGGCGAGGCGCGGGACGGAGAGCGCCGCCGCAGCGGCGACGCCGGTCTTCAACATGTCGCGACGGCTGATCATTGCGATGTCTCCTCTTCCCTTTGATTGTTTTCCGGTCGTGTGACGGACAATGCCGCCAGTGCTGCCGTCACCGCCGGGCCGGTCCAGTCGAGCGGTTCTTCGGTCTTCAGCGCCGGCTTGAGCGCCCGGTCGAGCACGAAGCTCGTCGGCAGGCCCTCGACATTCCAGGCCTTCATCATGGCGCGGTCGCGATCGAGCAGGATCGGGAAGGCGACCGGACGGTCGCGGAAGAAGGTGCGCACGCGCGCATCGACCTCGCCGACATTGACCGCGAGGATGGCCGTGCCGTCCTTCGCCCTGGCGGCGAGCGCATCGAGCGAGGCCATCTCCTCGATGCAGGGTGCGCACCAGGTCGCAAAGAAATGGACGATGACGGGGCGGCCGCGCAGCTCGGCAAGCGCGACGACAGGGCCGTCGAGCCGGTCGAGGGCGAGCGTCGGGGCTGTCTTGGCGGCCCACGGCTGGAACTCGCCGGCCGAGCCGGACGCACTGACGGCACAGAGCCAGGAGCCGGCCAGCAGAATCCGCCGGAGCAGTCCCAGCCGGGCATTCAGTCGATGAGCGCCCCGAAACTCGGGAGCCGTGACGGCGACCACACCGCATCTTGGCGGCAAGGCCGGCGAGACGTCAATTTCTACTTTCGCACGGAAACGCGAGCACGGCTCGACGATCACGGAGCGCAAAACCGCCGCCGAGGCCGGCGCAGGCCCGGCCGAGCGCCTGGCAATGGCGCGCGAGCCAGGCGATGAGCGGGGAACAGCGCGCGTTGACAAGGCCGAAGCAGGGCAGCGGCAGACGGGTCCGCGCCCGGCGCAGCATCAGGACGGCCTGTGGCGCACCCGTCCGGTAGGATCGCACGGGCGCGCACCGCAAGGGCGGACGCCGGCGCGGCGAGCGCCGCCGGCGCCTAGGCTGTCAGCCCCATCTGCCAGAAATCGGCCTCCAGCCTCGAGGCCTGGCCGAACAGCGCGGCGAGCTCGGAAAAGCGCGCTTCCGTCATCGCCCGCGCCGCCAGGGCATCGAGATGGCGGCGGGCGTCGCGGGCGACCTGCTGGTAGGGCTCGCCGGCATATTCGCCGATCCAGTCGCGATAGGGATGATCGTCGAGGGCTGGTCCGATCGCCCTGGCGAGGCGGGCGCCGATCTCGGCATAGCCGACGATGCAGGGGCTGAGCGCGACATGCAGGTCGAGCAGGTCGCCCGAAACGCCGCAATCGAGCACGAAGCGGGTGTAGGCGACCGTCGCCTGGTGCTCAGGCGCGGCTTCGAGGTGCTCGGGCGAGAGACCCCAGCGACCGCAGAGCCGGACATGCAGGTCCATTTCGAGGTCGAGGATCGCCGACAAGCCCGCCTTGGCGGCGCGCATGTCGGCAAGAGTGCGGCTCTTATAGGCCGCCAGCGCATAGGCGCGGGCAAACTGGATCAGGAAGAGATAATCCTGGACGAGATAGGTCCGGAAGGCGGCCTGCGGCAGCGAGCCGTCGCCCATCTGCCGGACGAAATCATGCTCGACATAAGAAGCCCAGTCCGCCGCCGCGGCGGCCTTCAACCTGTCGAAGATGTCCACGGCTTGCTCTCATGGCTGGAATCGCTGGCTGCAGTCTTAGCGCAGCCAGAGATGGGAGGAAGCCGCGGCAGCCTCTCGTCAGACGACGAGCGCCGTCATCGCCTCATTGATCCACCACCATTCGCGGCCGGGCGCAGCCTCGCCGCGCAAGGTCGCGAGCAGCTGCTGGTAGCGCAGCGAGCGCTCATGGTGGCGGCGATACTGGTCGAGATGCCAAGCGCGGAAGGCCTCGTCCGGCTCGCGCTTCATCGCCTTGGCCGAGGCCTCCAGCCAATCGCCGGCGATGGCTAGGCCGGTCTGGGAGTCCGGCGCCTCGCCCGCCGCCAACGCCTTGCGGACATCGGCGAAGATGCGCTCGGCGGCGGCATGATAGGCGGCAGGGTCGAAATCCGGCGTCCACATCAGCTCGGCATCGGCCTTGGCGCTGGCGATGACGCTCTCGTCGCTCAGCATCGCCCGGAGCTCGGCGAAGGCGTCGATCTGCTCCGGCGTCGGATCATCGGGAAGCTCGGGTGCGCCGGCTGCGATCGCCTTCTGCCGCCATTCCGGGTTCATCCGGTCGCCGGTGACCTCGTCGTAGAAGCGTTCGGTCAGGCTGCGCATGTCGGCATTGGACAGGCTGGTCATGGTCCATAGTCTCCTGAGGTCGTCTGGGGTGGGTTCGGGATGGCGCAGGGCGGCGCGCAAGGTGGCGGCGATCCGGCGCTTGCCGGCGATCTCGGCTTCGAGCGCGGACAGGCGCAGCTGCAAAAGCTCGGCGAGCGAACCCTTTCGGGCGAGGATGCCCCGGATCGCCGCAAGGCCGACGCCCATGGCCCGCAAGGCCTGAATCAGATCGAGCCGTGCCGCGTCGGTGTCCGAATAGACACGGTAGTTCGCCATGGTGCGGGTCGCTGGCGGCAACAATCCCTTGTCGGAATAGAAGCGGATGCGCCGTACGGGCAGGCCGCAGAGACGGGCGAGTTCGCCGATGGTGTAGCGTTGGTCGGAAGTCGTCATGAGGAGCGTCCTAACGTCTCCATCAGATGGAGGGTCAAGCGTTGCGGGCGATGGGATCGTTCGAATGCGAGGGATCGCGGAAGGGCGAGCGAAACCCTGTTCGCCGAAAGCCGTGCATCTCCGGCAATGCGTCAAAGCGGCGTTAGCCAGTCGCGGCCATTGTCCTGCGCGTGCACGCCCCACGCCACGACCCGATCTCCAGGCATGCCGAGCCGGCGGGCGAACCGCCGAGCGGCGGGGCGGTGACGCGCCGCTTCGATGGCCTCGGGTTCGAGCCGGTGCTGGAGCGCGAATACCGGCAGCACATGCGCGCCGATCAGCGCCGCAGCACCCTGGTCTGCCTGATCACGGCGCTCGGCATCTGGCTGACCTTCATCGGCCTCGACCTGACGCGCCTCGACAATCTCATCGCCATCGACAGCCGCGACGTCTTCGTCGAGCTCGCCATCGCGCTGAGACTGGGGACGCTCGCCGTGATCCTGCGCCTGGTCTGGGTCGTGCGCTGCAACCGCCAGGCCCATGCCTATCACCACCTCACCATGCTGGCGCTGGCGCTGATCGGCGTGACCTGCGCCTTCATCGCAAACATGTACAAGCTGCGTGGCCTGCCGCAGGCGGACATCGCCCAGCTCGTGATCATCGCCGCCGTGTTCCTGCCGGTCGGGCTGACCTTCCTGCAAAGCCTTGGCATCGCCTTGCTGATCGCGGTGTTCACCACCGTGCTCGGCCTGCTGATGCTCGAACCGGCGCAACTGGCCGAGCATGGCCGGCTCTCGATCCTGCTGTTCTTCGCCGTTTTCGTCAGCGCCGTCGGCGCCTGGCTGCGCGAGCGGGCCGAGCGCGACCAGTTCCTGCTGCGTCGCATGCTGCACAGCCGGGCGATGTCGGATGCGCTCACCGGCGTCGCCAACCGGCGCGGCTTCGAGGAGCATGTCGTGATGGCGCTGCTGCAGGCGCGGCGCGAGCGTGCGCCGGTCGTCTTCGCCGTGCTCGATGTCGACCATTTCAAGCGCTACAACGACCGCTATGGCCACCAGGCCGGCGACGTCGCGCTCGCCCTGATCGCCCGCGCCATCGACAGCAAGCTGCGTCCGCCGATGGACATGGTCGGACGGCTTGGCGGCGAGGAGTTCGGCCTCTTGCTCTACGACACGACGCCGGAGAAGGCGCAGGAGCGGCTGGGCCGGGTCGCGCAGGCGATCGCCGAGCTCAGGATCGAGCATGCCGCCTCACCGACGGCCCAGTACATCACGGTCAGCATGGGGGCGGCCGCCTTCGACGGCCAGGAGACGGCGATCGATCTCTATCGGCGCGCCGATGCGGCGCTCTATGCCGGCAAGGCCTCGGGCCGGAACCGGGTCGAGCTCGGCGAGGGCGGCGAGCGCCTGGCGGGGTAGCCTGTCGCGCAACCGAACTGCTATGCGGCGTTCGTCCTGCTGCCACGAGAGAATCCCATGTCCGCACCTGTTTCCATCGGCCTGATCGGCGCCGGCATCATGGGCGAGCGCATGTTGCGCGCGATCCTGGCACAATCGCCGGAGCTGGTGCGCGCCGCCGGAATCTGGGACCCGTCCGCCGAGGCGATGGCTCGGATCGCAAGCGAGCTGCCGCAGGTCGCGCAGAAGCCCGATGCGGCCGCCGTGATCGCGGCGAGCGACTGCGTCTACATCGCCTCGCCACCGGCCTCGCATCTCGGCCATGCCCGTGCCGCGCTCGCGGCCGGCAAGAGCGTGTTCTGCGAGAAGCCGCTGGCGATCGACGTCGCCGATTCCCGTGCCTTCGTCGCCGAGGCGGGCGGCCGCGGCGCGGTCAACTTTCCCTTCGCCTCCTCGCCGGCGGTCACGCAGTTGCAGGGCTGGGCCGGGAGCGTCGGTGGCAATCGGCGGATCGCGATCGAGGTCGCCTTCGCGACCTGGCCGCGCTCCTGGCAGGCTGATGCGGCCGGCTGGCTCGACCGGCGCGAGCAGGGCGGCTTCACCCGCGAGGTCGTCTCGCATTTCCTCTTCCTGAGCCGTCGGCTCGGCGGGGGGCTGCACGGCCTGCAGGCGAGCGCCTCCTTCCCGGAGGCGGGCAAGTCCGAGCGTCGGATCGAGGCGCGCCTGATGGCCGGGGATATTCCAGTCACGCTCACCGGCAGCGTCGGCACGACGCCAAAGGACGATCACAACATCTGGATGCTCGAAGGCGAAAGCGGAGCGATCAGGCTCTGCGACTGGTCGCTGGCCGAGCAGCGCCAGCCCGACGGCTCCTGGCGGCGGGCGCCGGATGCGCTGACCCAGCTCGAAGCGCGCCCGGTCGCGCTGAAGCGGCAGCTCGAAGGCGTGGCGAAGCTGGCGCGCGGCGAGCCGCACCGGCTGGCGACGCTGGAAGAAGCGCTCAATGTGCAGGAGATCGTCGAGACGATCCTGGCGAGCTGATGCGGCCGAATCGCACTTCGGACATCATGAGCGGATCCGAACGGCTGTTCGATTTCTTGCAATATCCTTTTTGTATCGCCAGTTCTGTCGATGTTCTTGTCTGAATATTTTTTCCTGCGCGCTTGTTTGATCGTGCTGCCTGGCTAATGCCGATCGAGGCATAGCCTGGGTCAGGTTGCCAATATTCGCTTTCTGGATAGGCGCGACTGATCGCGGATCGTACTGATCTTGGGAGCTTCGGGTGACCGGAGCCGCAAGATTCGATGATCTGTGAGGTGCCGGCTCGTTGGGGGGCGGCGGCACCCGAACGAGAAGTCGTGCCGACCTGATGCTGGAAACAAGCTCCTCCTCCTGCACCGACAACCGAAATAGCTGCTATGGCCGCGCATGCGTCCTGGCCTTCTGCGGTTCACAATTCTTCCTGCTGGCAGATGTGGACCCCGTGCGGGCGAACTGCGTTCATGGCGCCGTCAACACGGCGTGCGACAGCTCGCCTCCGAACCCCTTCACCGCGACCATCGGCTCCGGCAACAACGCCGGCATGGACAACCGCACCGCGACGATTGGCAATGGTGCCGTCGTCGCAACCGGCAACGCCAGTGCCATCAGCCTGCGCGACAACAACACGGTCACGGTCCAGACCGATGGCACCGTCAGGAACGCGGCGAGCAGCGGCGCCGGCAATTACGGCGCCGGTCGCAATACCATCGAGTTTCGCAACGGCGGCATGCTCATCGTCGAACAGGGTGGGCAGGTGCTCTCCCAGGGAACGCAGGGCTCCGCCGAAGCGGTCAACCTGATGGGGACCGGCAACACGATCATCAACAGCGGCACGATCGCCGCCACCAACGCCGCGGCGATCTGGTTCGAGAGCGGCACGGCTACCAACACGATCATCAACAACCAGACCGGGATCATCCGCGCGCCGGGGAATGTGATCGGCTCCTCCGGCAACGCCTCGGTCAATTTCAGCAATCGTGGCCGTGTCGAAGGAAATCTGGTCTTTGCCGGCGGCAACGATACCCTGCGGCTGTTCACCGGCTCGGTGATCACCGGCAACATCGCCGGCGGGGCCGGCAATGACAGCATCTTCCTCGACGGCACCGGTACTGCGACCATCCCCGGCAACCTCACCGGTTTCGAGGCGCTGACCAAGAGCGGAAGCGGCACCTGGACGATCACCGGCACGATCAGCGGGCCGACGGTCACTGCCGTCGAGGCCGGCACGTTGGTCCTGACCGGGAACAATACGACCTACAACGGGACGATGCGGGTCGACCCCGGTGCCACATTGGAGGCACGAGCCCAGAGCCTGCCGCCGACGGTCAGCAATAACGGCCTCGTGCGCTTCACCCAGCCCGACAACGGCAGCTATGCCGGGCCGATCTCCGGCACGGGCCGGGTCGAGAAGACCGGTGACGGCATACTGACACTGGCCCCGGTGGCGCCAGGCGGAAACAGCTATTCCGGTGGTACGACGATCTCGGGCGGCACGCTGGCGATCGCGCGCGATGCGGCGATCGGCGCCACAAGTGGTGGGCTGACCTTCAATGGCGGCGCGCTGCGCTATGACGCCGCCTTCGGCCTCGCCGCGACGCGAGCGACCACCATCACCGCTGCCGGCGGCACGATCGACACCAACGGCTTCACCGCCACGATCCCGCAAGGGATCACCGGCGAAGGCGCGCTGACCGTCGACGGGCCGGGCAGCCTGATCCTGACGGGCGCCAGCACCTATGCAGGCGGCACCACCATCAACGCCGGCGCCAATCTTCAGCTGGGCAATGGCGGCACCGATGGCAGCATCGTCGGCGATGTCGCCAACAACGGCACGCTCGCCTTCAACCGCAACGACACCAGCACCTTCGCAGGGATGATCTCGGGCACAGGTTCGGTTCGCCAGGACGGGACGGGCACGACGGTGCTAACGGCTGCCAACACCTATAGCGGCGGCACGACGATCAGCGCTGGCGTGCTGCAGCTCGGCAATGGTAGCACCACCGGCAGCATCCAGGGCGATATCGTCAACAACAGCGTGCTCGCCTTCAATCGCAGCGATATCCTGACGGTTCCAGGCGCGATCTCGGGGACCGGGTCGGTTCGCCAGGAGGGCACCGGTACGACGGTGCTTACCGCTGCCAACACGTATTCCGGCCCGACGGCCGTCAATAGCGGCACATTGCGCGCCGGCGGCGTCAATGTCTTCAGCGCGGCCTCGCAAACGACGGTCGCCAGCGCCGGTACGCTCGATCTCGATGGTTTCGACCAGGTGCTGGCGGGGCTGAGCAATGCCGGCGCGGTTCGGCTGAGTGCCACGGCCAACACCGCGCTGACGGTCGCCGGCGACTATGTCGGCCAAGGCGGAACGATCAGGCTGAGCAGCGTGCTCGGCGGCGACGGCTCGGCCACCGACCGCCTCGTCATCGACGGCGGTCGCGCCAGCGGCGATACGAGCCTGCTGATCAGCAACGCCGGGGGCGGCGGCGCCCGCACGCAGGGCGACGGCATCAGGATCGTCGAGACCGTCAATGGCGGTACGACCACGACCAACGCCTTCCGCCTGAGCGGGCGCGTCGCCGCCGGAGCCTATGAGTACCAGCTCTTCCGCGGCGGCTACAGCGGCGGCAGCGGTGACGACTGGTTCCTGCGCAACACGATGCCGGTCACGCCGGCCGAATCGCCGGGGGCGGGCCAGCCGGCGGCCGAGGTGCCGCCGCAGATCGTGCTCTATCGGCCGGAGGTCGCGCTCTATTCGCCGGTCGCAGGTCTGGCGCGAACGCTTGGCGCGGCAACGATCGGCCGACTAGGTACCTTGCACGAGCGCGTCGGCGAGCAGGAGAACCTGCGCGATCTCGGCGGCCGCAGCCCCTACGCGAATGGCGCCTGGGCCCGGGTCTTCGGCGAGCGCGTGCAGAGCCGCTGGAGCGGCGATGTCGACAGCCGCGCGACGGGCAGCCTGTTCGGCGCCCAGGCCGGGCTCGACCTCATCCGCACCGAGCCCTACGCGGGCGGGCACCGCGACCATGCCGGCGTCTATGTCGCGCATTCGCGGTACACGGCGCCGCGGGTGAGCGGCTTTGCGCTCGGCACGCAGAAGCTGCGCGTCGGTCGCCTCGAGCTGCAGGGGCCTGCGATCGGCGCGTATTGGACGCATTTCGGACCGAGCGGCTGGTATCTCGATACGGTCGTCCAGACCAATTGGGTCGACGTGAAAGCGCAGTCCGACTACGGCGCCATGCTGAGTACCAGCGGTCGCGGCTGGAGCGCCTCGCTCGAAGGCGGCTATCCGATCCGCTTCGGCGCCGAGGGGGCTTGGCAGATCGAGCCGCAGGCGCAACTGCTCTGGCAGCGCGTTTCGCTCAAACCGGGCTCGGACAGCTATTCCACCGTGAGCTGGAAGGAGGGCGACGAGGTCACCGGCCGGTTGGGCGCCAGGCTGCAATACAGCGTCAGCAGCGCCGGCACGCTGTGGCAGCTCTATACCCGGGCCAATTTCTGGCACAGCTTCGGCGGGACGGACCTCGCCTTCTTCGGCGCCTCCGAGCCGATCCGGACGCGCTATGGTGACACTGCGTTCGAATTTGGCGCCGGCATCACCGCGCGGATCAGTCGCCATGTCAGCCTTTACGCCCACGCCGACCATCGCTGGTCGATCGGCGGCAGTCGCAGCCGCGAGAGTGCAACCCAAGGGTCGCTCGGCATCCGGGTGAACTGGTAGGCGGTCGATCCGAGCGCGCCGCGACCTGGCGAAACGTGCGAGGCAAGCCTTTGCGCCGAGCCAGCCTCAGCCTTGAATGACTTGCGGTCGAGGCGCCCACAGGGCATGGCTCGGGCAAGATGACTGCTATCGAGGACGCCATGACCATCGCCGTTCCCGGCCTGCCGCCGGCGCCGAAGCCCGCGCAGCGGGCGCAGGGCGTCTCGCCCTTCATCGTCATGGATGTGATGAACGCGGCCGAGGCGATCGAACGGCGCGGCGGCTCCGTCGTGCACATGGAGGTCGGCCAGCCTTCGGCGGCGACGCCGGCCAGCATCCGGGCTGCAGCGGCGCGGGCGCTGGAGGATGGCCGGATCGGCTATACCCAGGCGCTCGGCATCGGCTCGCTCCGGGCAAGGATCGCGCGGCATTATCGCGACACTTACGGCGTCGAGGTGCCTGCCGAGCGGGTCGTGGTGACGACCGGCTCCTCCGGCGGCTTCATCCTCTCTTTCCTTGCCTGCTTCGAGCCGGGCGCGCGCATCGCGATCACGGCGCCTGGCTACCCGGCCTATCGCAACATCCTGACCGCGCTCGGGCTCGAGCCGTTGGCGATCCCGGTCGGGCCAGAGACGCGCTATGCGCTGACGCCCGAGCTGATCGCCAGGGCGCATGCCGAGAGGCCGCTCGCGGGCGTGCTGACGATGAGCCCGGCCAACCCGACCGGCGTGGTGATGACACCCGAAGCGATCGCCGCGGTGGCCACCGAATGCCGGCGGCTCGGGCTGTGGTACATCTCCGACGAGATCTATCACGGCCTGACCTATGAGCGGCCGGCGACGACGGCGCTCGCCGCCGATCCCGATGCGATCATCGTGAACTCCTTCTCCAAATACTATTGCATGACCGGCTGGCGCGTCGGCTGGCTGGTGGTGCCGGAGCGGCTGGTGCGGGTGATCGAGCGGCTGCAACAGAACTTCTCGATCTCGGTGCCGATGCTGAGCCAGGTCGCGGGCGAGGCCGCCTTCGATGCGATCGAGGAATGCGAGGCGATCAAGGCCGGCTATGCGCAGAACCGGGCCTATCTGCTGAAGGCGCTGCCGGAGATCGGGCTCGGCGACTTCCTGCCCGTCGACGGTGCCTTCTACATCTATCTCGACATCGGGCGATATTCGAACGATTCCATGAGTTTCTGCCGCGACGCTCTCGAAAATGCCGGCGTTGCGATCACGCCCGGGCTCGATTTTGACGAGGGCCGCGGGGCGCGGACCGTCCGGCTCTCCTTCGCCGGTTCGCTGGCCGAATGCGAGGAGGCAGTGGCCCGCCTCGGGCGCTGGCTGAAGGCGCGCTGAGACGAGTGCTTGCCAAGGCGAGGCAGTGGACTCAATCTGATCCGTCTCGGGGACAGGACATGGTCGCAATGCGGAACTGGCTGAGGGCCATGGCGTTGTGCGGGGCGGCGTTGCTGGCTGGCACCGTCGTCGGCCCGGCTGCGGCGCAACAGGCCGCGGCAGAGGCCGCGCCCGTCCTGACCCTGCGCGGCGACGAGACGCCCGAGACGGTGCGCAAGCTGGTCGATGCCCTGTCGGCCGGGGGGCGCAGGGTCGAGATCCGGATCGCCGGCAAGGACGAGCCAAAATCCTCTGCAGCGGCATCCGTGCCGGCTGGTGCCGGCGCCGTCGCACCTGCTGGGAGCAAGGCTCCGGCGCAGCCCGAGGACGAAACCCCGGCGGAGGCGTTCTGGGGCCATTTCGTCGAGGGGGTGTCGCATGGGCTCGGCGCGGTGCCCCGTCTGGCCCAATTGCCGGAAGCCTGGCGTCTCGCATGGGCGCAGAACCGCAATGGCGTAAGCGGGATTCCTGCCGGCTGGCGGCTCAGCATTGGCCTCGTGCTCGCGCTCGCCATCGCCGGGCTATTCCGGCTGGCGACGGCCGGCTGGTTCGCGCGCCGGCTGCGGCCGGAGGGGCCGGAATTCACGCCGCGCCTGATCGCCTCCTCCTGGGGAGGCCTGCAGGATCTGATGACGCTCGGGCTTTGCCTCAGCGTGCTGCATGCGGTCCGCACGATGTGGCTGCCGGAGACTGATCTTGCCCATATGGTGCTGCGCACGATTGCCAACGGCATCGCGATCGGCGCAGGGCACCTGATCCTCGGGCGTTTCCTGCTCTCGCCCGGTGCACCGGAACGCCGGATCATGCCGCTGCCGCGGGCCGAGCGGGCCTTCAACTTCCTGGCGTTCTACGGCATCGTCATGCCGCTCGTGCTCACGGCTACCGTCTCGATACAGCATGCCGCCGGGCCCGCTGCGGTTGTTGGCATGTTCGCGCTGGTCGGCATTGCGACGACCTTGTTCAAGGCCTGGTGGTTCATCGACGCGCGGCACGATCTTGCGGCGCTCATCCTTGGCTCGGCCCATGAGCCCGGACCGACACGCCGCGTGATCGCGCTGACGACGGGCTGGCTCTATGCTGCGCTCGCCGTTCTGATCTGGATGGTCGGCAATGCAGCCTCGATGATGGAGGGTGGAGAGCGCTGGGCGGCCGCCGCTGCGTTGACGCAATTCATCATCGTGCTGGCGCCGATCCTGGCCGTCGGCATTACCAGCCTGATGGCCTGCCGGCAGGCACATGCAGCGGCGGCGGGCGAGGTCACACCGCTCTCGATCGCGGTCGGCCATGCCCTGCGCGCCGCGGCCGGCGGCGCGATCTGGGCCGGCGGCTTCTACCTGCTGGCGCGACTATGGGTCGGCTTCCTGTTCGGCGTCAGCTCCGACCAGTTCGCCATCTTGATGCGTCAGGCCGGCGGCGTCGCCATCCTGGCCTTCGGCGGTTGGGTGGCGATCGTCTTCCTGCGCAGCTTCTTCGACGCGTATACGCCAAAGCTCGCAATCAGCCAGCCCGGTGACGAAGACGCCGTCCCGCACGACCATGTTCCATCGCGACTGGCGACGGTGCTGCCCGTCTTGCGCGGCGTCGTGCTCACCGCCGTATTCGGACTGACCGCATTGGTTCTGCTGTCGCGGCTTGGCGTCGATATCGGGCCTTTGCTCGCCGGTTTCGGTATCCTCGGCCTCGCCATTTCTTTCGGCTCGCAGGCGCTGGTGCGCGACATCGTCTCCGGCTTCTTCTTCATGCTGGAGGACGCCTTCCGCGTCGGCGAATATGTCGATACCGGCCGGTTGAAGGGCACGGTCGAGAAGATCTCGCTGCGCTCGATGCAACTGCGCCATCAGAGCGGGCAGGTCCACACCGTCCCCTTCGGCCAGGTGCAGTCGCTGACCAATGCCAGCCGCGACTGGGCGACGGTGAAGTTCAACGTCCGGCTCGACCACTCCGCCGATATCGAGAAGGCGCGCAAGACGATCAAGAAGATCGGGGCGGCGCTGCTGGAGGACCCCGAATACGGGCCGCATTTCATCGCCCAGCTCAAGATGCAGGGCGTCGCCGACATCACCGATTCGGCCATCGTGATCCGGCTGAAGTTCACCAGCAAGCCGACCCAGGCCTCGATGCTGCAGCGCGAGGCGCTGAAGCGGGTCTATCGCGGCCTGATCGAGGCGCAGGTGCCGTTCGCCTCCAATGCGGTCACGGTGAAAGAGGGGGGTGCCAAGAGTGCCGCCGCCGCCATTGCGACCGTGCCGCCGCCGACCCCGCTGGTGCCGGCGGCGGAGTGAGGTCGAGCATGCGCAGCGTCGCGCGATCGGGATATGCAGCACTCGTCCTGGCAGCGGGCATGATCGCAGGCGCCGCAATCGCGCAGGCGCAGTCGGCGGATGAGCTGATCGCCAGCTATCGAGTGCTCAACAGCGCCTGTCGCGGCGGGTCCGGCGACGATCCGCGCACGCAGAAGGCTTGCGCCGAGCGGGATCGCATCGTCGCGGGCTTGCAGCAGACTGGTTATTGCTATGGGCGCCGCGGCCAGGTCGGCGCGCAGATGAGCTGGCATCGCTGCGGGCCGGATTCGCTGCGATAGGGCGCCGGCGCGCGGTTTACTGCCCGAACTCCAGCATGAGGAAGAAGCCGAAGCCGAGTAGGGTCAGAAGGGCCCCCATGCCGGCGGCGAGGCGGGCGGCCGAGAGCTGACCCTTCCACTCATGGCGCCGATCGGAGCGCTCCGCGTCATGCTCGCGGCCGTGCTTGCCGAACTGGCTGGCATAGAGGTCGGGCGTCATCTGCGGGCCGACCGGCAGATTGCCCTCGAGCTCATAGCGCACCGCGACGAAGAGGGTGAACAGGCCGAGCAGGCCGACGCCGAGCCAGCTGATCGCCTGCTGTGCGAGGAAGGCCAAGCCGATCAGGCCGGCGCAGGCGAGAGCCCTCACCAGCAGATGCTCGCGGTTTCTCGGCGGGCGCATTCTGCCTCCCGGTCATGAAAAAGGCCGCCGCGATCACTCGCGGCGGCCCGATGTTCACTTGCGCCCGGCCAGCTTGTTCCACCAGCCGCCGCGCTTCGGCCGATCCGGATCCGGCGGCGTCAGCACGACCGCGACCGGCTCCTCGACCACGCGCGGGGCGGGCGGCGGCTCCTCGGCGACGGGCTCGGGCGCCGCAGCGACCTCGAGCACCGCCGGCTCGGGAGTTGTTGCCGGCTCCGCCGGGGCGGCGGCGACACCGTCCTCGGTGATCGGCACGACCTTCTTGCGCGAGCGGCTGCGCTTGGGCTTCTCGGCCGGCTCGGCGACGGTTTCGGCGGCGACATCGGCAGCCTTGGCCACAATGGCCGTTTCGGTCTCGGCTTCCGCCTCGGCTTTCTTGCTGCGGCTGCGACGGGCGCGCTTCGGCTTGGCATCCGCTTCCGCTTCGGGCGCGGGAACTTCGCTCACCGAGGCAACTGGCTCCTCGACGGGAGAGGCCGTTGCGACCGGCGCCGCATCGTCCGACTCGCCGACGGCGCCGTCATCGCCATCTTCACCTTCGTCCTGGTCTCCGGCCTCGTCGGCCGTGCCGTCGAGATGCTGGCCCTGGCCATCCTCCCGCTCACCGCCGCGCCGACGGCGGCGGCGGCGGCGACGGCGACGACCGTCGCGGCTCTCCTGGCTTTCGCTGTCCGCGGCGGCGGCACGCGGTGCCGCTTCGGTTTCGCCCGCAGCCTCCTCGACCTCGGCTTCGACCTCGACGATGTCCTCGTCCTCGGGCTCGTCGATGATCGCTTCGGCGCGCAGGCTGGAGACCGGCACGACGCGGTTCTCGTTGCCGACGAACTCGCCGCGCTCGACCTCGAAATAGCGGGTGCCGAGCAGGGCCGCATCAGCCGAGACGGTGATCGCGATGTTGAAGCGCTCCTCCAGGTCGCGCAGATGGGCGCGCTTCTGGTTGAGCACGTAGAGCGCGACTTCCGGCCGGGTGCGCACCTCGAGATTATGCGAGGCGCTCTTGATCAGCGCCTCCTCGAGCGCGCGCAGGATCTGGAGCGCGATCGAGGGCGTGGAGCGGACGAGGCCGGCGCCGGCGCAATGCGGGCACGGCACCGAGGAACTCTCGAGCACGCCGGTGCGGATGCGCTGGCGCGACATCTCGAGCAGGCCGAAGGCCGAGATGCGACCGACCTGGATGCGGGCCCGGTCGTTCTTCAGGCACTCCTTCAGCTTCTTCTCGACCGCGCGGTTGTTGCGGTTCTCCTCCATGTCGATGAAATCGATCACGATGAGGCCGGCAAGGTCGCGCAGGCGCAGCTGGCGCGAGATTTCCTCGGCCGCTTCGAGATTGGTCTTGAGGGCGGTGTCCTCGATGTTGTGCTCGCGGGTCGAGCGCCCGGAGTTGATGTCGATCGCGACCAGCGCCTCGGTCTGGTTGATGACGATGTAGCCGCCCGACTTCAGCGTCACCGTGTTCGAGAACATCGCGTCGAGCTGGCTCTCGACGCCGAAGGCGGCGAAGAGCGGGGTCTGCTCGCGATAGGGCTTCACGCTCTTGGCATGGCTCGGCATGAGCATGCGCATGAAGTCCTTGGCCTCGCGATAGGCGCTCTCGCCGGCGACGTGAACCTCGTCGATGTCCTTGTTGTAGAGGTCGCGGATCGAGCGCTTGACGAGGTTGCCCTCCTCATAGACCAGCGCGGGGGCGACCGAGCCGAGCGTCAGCTCGCGCACGCTCTCCCACATCCGCATCAGGTATTCGTAGTCGCGCCGGATCTCCGGCTTGGTGCGGGAGGCGCCGGCTGTGCGCAGGATGATGCCCATCCCCTCCGGCACCTCCAGCTCCTGCGCGATCTCCTTCAGGCGCTTGCGGTCCTCGGCATTGGTGATCTTGCGCGAGATGCCGCCACCCTTGCCGGTGTTCGGCATCAGCACCGAATAGCGGCCGGCGAGCGAGAGATAGGTGGTGAGCGCCGCGCCCTTGTTGCCGCGTTCTTCCTTGACGACCTGGACCAGGATGATCTGGCGGCGCTTGATCACCTCCTGGATCTTGTACTGGCGGCGGAGGTTGCGCGGCCGCTCGGGCATGTCGTCGAGGGCGTCGCCGCCGCCGAGCTGCTCCGGCTCCTCCTGGGCTTCGTCGGCGCCGTGCTCCTCGGCGTCCTCGTCGTCCTGCGACGGGCGGCGCGCCTCGGCCACGTTGTCGCCATCCTCGGAGGCAGGAGCCTCCGCGGTGGTCTCGAAAGTCAGCGGCGCGGAATTCTCGGCCGCGTCCTCGTTGGCGGATTCGGCGATCTCAGGTGCGAAGCTCTCGCCGAAGGCGGGGGCGCCTTCGTTGACCATCGCGGCTTCCTTGCCGTCGGTCTCGACGCGCTCGCCGGAGGCTTCTACCTCGGCGCTGACGGTCTCGCCGCTCTCGGCGGCGCGCTTGGGCCGGTTGTCGCGATCGCGGCGGCCGCGGCGGCCACGGCGCTCGCGCTTCTCCTCGTCACGCTCTTCCTCGCGCTCGGCGCGCGCTTCCTCGGCGAGGAGGGCCTGCCGGTCGGCGACCGGGATCTGGTAGTAGTCGGGGTGGATTTCGGAGAAGGCGAGGAAGCCGTGGCGGTTGCCGCCATACTCCACGAACGCGGCTTGGAGCGAAGGCTCCACCCGCGTCACCTTCGCCAGATAGATATTGCCGCGGAGCGGCTTGCGGCTGGCTGATTCGAAATCAAACTCTTCGATACGCGAACCGCGGGACACCACGACCCGGGTCTCTTCCGGGTGGGTGGCGTCGATGAGCATCTTGTTGGCCATGGGACAATTCCATTGGCGCGGCGGCCTTGGCAATCCGCCGGGCTGCGGACGCAAGTCCACGGCCGCGGGCAGGGGCGCCGCGCATGCGCCGGCTGAAGCCGGCCTGTTGCAGGGAGAAAAGTTCGGTCAGGGACGGACGACGGAAGCGAGCGGCAGAGCGGGCGGACAGCCCGTCGCCACCTGAGAGGTTTCGACGAAACACCGAAAAGGAGAACGGCGTCGTTTGCTCCGACATCTTACCTTTGACCTGCAGCGCGCCTCGAACGGGGCGCACCGCGTTGACACGCTCGCGGACAAGAACACCGGCGCCGATTGCTGCCTGGCGCGAGCCCGTCCGCGGACGATTCCGTTGCTGGCTGCCTTCGCGCCGGCACGGATCGGAATGATCCGGTCGTTCGGCCAGTTCACAGGGCGTCAGCGGGCCAGGGACCCGGTTTGCGCGCTGCGGTAGCCTTCGCGATGCAACCGTCTCCATTACAGACAGGCGATGCATTTTTGCAAGCGCGTTAACGGTGGGTGATCGGCAAGGCTCGGGTTCCGGGCGCTCGTCGGGCGTGGTAACGGGTTGTCAACGATTGGCGACGCTATGGTTAAGTCTTGTTAAGCGTCTGACCAGCGAATCGAGGAGTTTCCTCCTGCTTCACCGGCTTCGCCTCTCAGCAAAGGGCGTCCCGCACCGCAGCGCCAGGATGGCCTTGCGGCTTTTCGCATATGCGGCATTCATCCTGTCGTCGCTCGCGCTCGCAGTTGCGAATTCGCCGCCGCGGCCCCCCGGCGATCTTCCGGTCGCCACCGATGCGCGGCTGGAGGCCCAGGGCGAGATCGTCCGGCTGACCATGGCGCTGTCCCGGCCGGTGAGCGCGAGCGCCACGGTCATGGCGGGGCCCGACCGCGTCATCGTCGAGCTGCCCTCTGTCAACTTCCAGGTCGATGCGAAGCAGGGGCGCAAGTCCGCGGGCTTCGTCTCCGGCTTCCGCTACGGCCTGTTCATGGCCGACCGGGCCCGCATCATCCTCGATCTCGCCCAGCCGGCCGCGGTCGCGAGCGTCACGGTCAAGCCGGTACGCGGCGGCTTCGGCGAGCTCGTCGTTGACTTGAAGCGAGTCAGCCGCGAGGAGTTTGCCGCGCTCGCCCGCGAGACTGCGGCGAAGACGCAGCTGCCGAGCATTCCCGTGGAGCGCAAGGCCGAGGGCGATTCGCGCCGCATCGTGGTGATCGATCCCGGTCATGGCGGCATCGACCCCGGCACCCAGGTCGCGGCGATCGCCGAGAAGGCGGTGGTGCTCGCCTTCGGGCTGAAGCTGAAGGAGCAGCTCGAGGCGCAGGGGCGCTACCGGGTGATCATGACCCGCTCGGACGACACCTTCATCTCGCTGAACGACCGCGTTCGCATCGCGCGCGGCGTCGAGGCCAATCTCTTCATCTCGATCCACGCCGATTCGCTGGCGCAGGCCCAGGATGTGCGCGGCGCCACGATCTATACCGGCTCGGAGCGCGCCAGTGATGCCGAGGCGGCACGGCTGGCGGCCAAGGAAAACCAGGCCGACGCCGTCGCCGGCCTCGATTCCAGCGAGGACGTGCAGGATGTGGCCGGTATCCTGATGGATCTCGCCAAGCGCGAGACCCGCAGCTTCTCGACGATCTTCGCGCGAAACCTGGTCGAGCGGCTCGGCGGTTCGGTCAAGATGCACAAGGTGCCGTTGCGTTCGGCGGGTTTTCGCGTATTGACCGCTCCCGACGTGCCGTCGGTTCTGATCGAGCTCGGCTACATGTCGAGCCCGAAGGATGCCGAACTGCTGAATTCCGAGGGCTGGCGCACGCAAGCTGCCGCGGCCGTCCAGCAAGCGGTCGACCAGTATTTCGAGCGCCTGCAGAGCCCGGGCAAGGCTGCGCAAAGCAGGCCGTGACGGGGCGACGGCCGAACATGGCGATTTGTGGTCGCAAAGCCACGGTTCCGCCATCTCTGCCGTGATATAGAGACGAGTTGAAGATCAGCCGGGCAGGTCGCGACGCCAAAGGGGGAGGGCGCCGATACTGCCGCTAGCCGAGGTCAAAGTTCTCGATGCGGTTCATACTGCGCCTTTTCGGATGGGCGTTCGCCGCCGGCACGATCCTGTTCGTGATCGGTGTCGCAGGCGCGGCCGGCGTGATCTGGCACTACTCCAAGGACCTGCCCGATTCGGCGCAGCTGCGGAATTACGAGCCGCCGGTGATGAGCCGCGTCCATGCCGGCGACGGCAGCCTGATCGCCGAGTTCGCCAGGGAACGACGTCTCTATCTGCCGATCCAGGCGGTGCCGAAGCTGATCATCGACGCCTTCCTCTCGGCCGAGGACAAGAACTTCTACAAGCATTTCGGCGTCGACCCCGAGGGCCTCGCCCGCGCCGCGATCTCGAATTTCCGCAACCGCGGCTCCGGCCGGCGGCCGCAGGGCGCCTCGACCATCACCCAGCAGGTGGCGAAGAACTTCCTCGTGGGCTCCGAGCAGAGCATCGAGCGCAAGATTCGCGAGGCGCTGATCGCGCTGCGAATCGAGTCGACCTATTCGAAGGACAAGATCCTCGAGCTCTACCTCAACGAGATCTATCTCGGCGCGCCGGCGCCGGGGCAGGGCAGCTATGGCGTCGCGGCGGCGGCGCTGAACTATTTCGGCAAGTCGGTGCATGAGCTCAACGCGCAGGAGGCGGCCTATCTCGCCGCCCTGCCGAAGGCGCCGACCGATCTGCACCCGTTCCGCAACCGCGAGCGCGCGATCGAGCGCCGCAACTACGTGCTCGACCGCATGGCCGAGAACGGCTTCCTCAAGCGCGCCGATGCCGACGCGGCCAAGAAGCAGCCGCTCGGCGTCAATCCGCGCACGGTCTCGCCGAACCAGATCGCCGCAGGCTACTTCGCCGAGGAAATACGGCGCGAGCTGCAGGACCGCTATGGCGAGAAGAAGCTGCTCGAGGGCGGGCTCTCGGTCCGCGCCACCGTCGACCCGAAGATGCAGCTGATGGCGCGCAAGGCGCTGGTCGATGGCCTCGTTCGCTTCGACGAGGCGCGTGGCTGGCGCGGCGCGATCCAGAAGATCGACGCGGCGAGCCGCGAATGGGGCCTCGCCATCGCCGAATTGCCGGTGCTCGGCGACGTCAAGCCCTGGCGCCTCGCCGTCGTGCTCGACGTGGCCGGCGACAGCGCCCGCCTCGGCCTGCAGCCGATCCGCGAGGCCTCCGGCCAGCTCAGGCCGGAGCGCGAGACCGTGACGCTCGGCCCGGACGGCATCCGCTGGACGCGGCGCACTCGCGTCTCGCAGGCGGTCTCGCCGGGCGATGTCGTCTATGTCGAGCCGATCGACGGCAAGCCCGGACAGGTCCGCCTGCGCCAGATGCCCGAGGTCAACGGCGCGATCACGGTGATGGACCCGTTCTCGGGCCGCGTGCTCGCCATGGTCGGCGGCTTCTCGCATGACCAGTCCGAGTTTAACCGGGCGACGCAGGCCCTGCGCCAGCCGGGCTCGTCGTTCAAGCCCTTCGTCTACGCGACCGCGCTCGACAACGGCTACACCCCGTCCAGCATCGTCCTCGACGCGCCGATCGAGGTCGATCAGGGCGGCGGCCTCGGCATGTGGACGCCGAGCAACTATGACGGCAAGTTCACCGGTCCGCGCACGCTGCGCTACGGCATTCAGTTCTCGAAGAACCTGATGACGGTGCGCCTCGCCAAGGATGTCGGCATGCCGCTGATCGCGGAGTATGCCCGCCGCTTCGGCATCTATGACGACATGCTGCCGGTGCTCTCGATGTCGCTCGGCGCCGGCGAGACCACGGTCATGCGCATGACCGCGGCCTATTCGATGCTCGCCAATGGCGGCAAGCGCATCCGGCCGACCTTGATCGACCGCATCCAGGATCGCTGGGGCGCGACGATCTACAAGCACGACCAGCGCACCTGCGAAGGCTGCGAGGCCGACAAATGGGCCAACCAGCGCGAGCCGCGCCTGATCGACAACCGCGAGCAAGTGCTCGATCCGCTGACCGCCTACCAGATGGTCTCGATGCTCGAAGGCGTGGTCAACGCCGGCACCGCGACGGTCGTCAAGTCGGTCGGCAAGCCGCTCGCCGGCAAGACCGGCACGACCAACGACGCCAAGGACGTCTGGTTCGTCGGCTTCTCGCCCGATCTCGCCGTCGGCGTCTATATGGGCTTCGACAAGCCGAAGTCGCTCGGCAACTCGGCGACTGCCGGCCAGTACGCCGCGCCGATCTTCCGCGACTTCATGACCGTCGCGCTGAAGGACAAGCCGGCGACGCCGTTCCGCGTGCCGCCCGGCATCAAGCTGATCCGTGTCGATCCGCGCACCGGCATGCGTGCCGGCGGCGAGGGCGGAATCCTCGAAGCCTTCAAGCCGGGCACGGCGCCGCCGGACAGCTATTCGGTGATCGGCGCCTCCGACGGCACGGGCGGGGCGATGAGCGTCGCTCCGGCGGGCGGTCGCTCGGTCGGCTCCGGCACGGGTGGTCTCTATTGACGCGAGCGAAGGGCGCGGTCGCCATGACCGCGCCGCTTCAGGCGATCCTCGATGCCGAATTGGCGCGCGGCAATCGGGTTCTCGACAGCGGCGAATGGCCGCCGCTTTGCGACCTCTTCGTCCTGCTCGCCCGGCCATTCCACAAGCGCTATCCGCTCAGCAAAGGGCTGGCCTATGAGGTGATCGGCGATCCGCATTACTGGAAAGCGGAATATCGCCACGGTCGCGAATGCCTCGCCTGCGCCTTCTGAAGCGCAGATGACGCCAAGCACCATTTACACGACTGCGCTTGCTGCCTATGTCAGCCACCAGCCAGTCAGCCTCAAGCGACGGACCAAGACGAACGATCATGCGCCCCGAAATCCAGACGCAACTCGACAACGCCAAGCAGTCGATCGGACTGCTGAGGAGGCATCTTTGACTGGGATGTCGCACAACGACGCCTGGCGGAGCTGAACGCGCTCTCCGAAGGCCCCGATTTCTGGAATGACGCCGAAGCCGCGCAGAAGCTGATGCGCGAGCGGACCCAGCTCGAGACTCAGATCGAGGGCATCACCAAGCTCGAACGTGACGTCGAGGACGCGCTCACGCTGATCGAGCTTGGCGAAATGGAGAATGATGAGGCGACCATCGCCGAGGGCGAGGCTGCGATCAAGGCGGTCGAGGCCGAGGCCGGCCGGCTGCAGGTCGAATCGCTGCTGTCCGGCGAGGCCGACATGCTCGACACCTATGTCGAGATTCATCCCGGCGCCGGCGGCACCGAGAGCCAGGACTGGGCCGAGATGCTGCTGCGCATGTATCGGCGCTGGGGCGAGCGGCGGAAGTTCAAGGTCGAGACGCTGGAATACCAGGACGGCGACCAGGCCGGCATCAAGTCGGCGACGCTGCAGTTCAAGGGCCACAACGCCTATGGCTGGCTGAAGACCGAATCCGGCGTGCACCGGCTGGTCCGGATCTCGCCGTTCGACTCCAATGCCCGCCGCCAGACCTCGTTCGCCTCGGTCTGGGTCTACCCCGTCGTCGACGACCGCATCGTCATCGACGTCAAGGAATCCGACTGCCGCATCGACACCTACCGGGCGCAAGGCGCCGGCGGTCAGCACATCAACACCACCGATTCGGCGGTGCGCATCACCCATATCCCGACAGGGATCGTGGCTGCGTGCCAGCAGGAGCGTTCGCAGCACAAGAACCGGGCCAAGGCCTGGGAGATGCTACGCGCCCGCCTCTACGAGGTCGAGCTGAAGAAGCGCGAGGAGAAGGCCAACGCCGAGCAGGCCTCGAAGACCGACATCGGCTGGGGCCACCAGATTCGCTCCTATGTGCTGCAGCCCTACCAGCTGGTGAAGGACCTGCGCACCGGCGTCGCCTCGACGGCGCCGTCCGATGTGCTCGACGGCGATCTCGACCCGTTCATGGAGGCGTCGCTGGCGCAGCGCGTCTACGGCACGAGCGTCGAAGTCGAGGACATCGATTGAGCGCGGGAAAGCGCTCCCGCGGCCGCGAGATCCTGATCAATCTCGCGGTCTCGCTCGGCAGCGTCGTCGTCTTCCTGCTGTTCTGCGAGCTGGTGCTGTTCCGCTTCGTGCTGCCGGCCAGCGACGTGCCGCGCAACGCCTTCGTCAACGAGGTCGTGCGCTACCAGCCCGGGCAGAGCGGTATCTGGCGCGTGCGCGACGAGATCGCGGCGCCCTTCAAGATTAATGCGCAGGGCTGGAACTCGCCGCTACCGGACTATCCGATCGAGCGTAAGCCGGGAACAAGCCGCATCGCCTTCGTCGGTGACAGCTTCGTCGAGGCGCTTCAGGTCCCGTTCGACAAGACCTTCGCCGAGGCGGTCGGGACCAGGCTTGCCGCCAAGGGGCCGGTCGAGGTCCAGCGCTTCGGCGTCGCCGGGGCCCCGCTCAGCCAGTATCTGCAGGTGGTCGAGCGCGAGGTGGTGCAGCGGCACCCCGATCGGATCGTCGTCATGCTGGTCCACAATGATTTCGACGAGAGCTTCGTCTTCAAGCCGGGGCGCTACACCTCGAGCTTCCTCAAGCTCAGGATCGAGGGCGGCAAGGTGGTCGGCGAAGTCCCGCCGCAGCCCTGGCGCGCCGGCTGGGTCGAATTCGTCCGGCAGAGCGCGACGGCTCGCTTCCTGCTTTATCGCTGGCAGGTCAGGCCGCAGACGCTGGTCGATGCCATCCTTGGGCCGGCCAAGGCGGCCGGCGAGGGCGGCTATGCCGCCAATATCGATGTCGCGAGCGTGTTGGCGCGGGAGGCCGATATCCGGATCGCGACGGACTATCTCTTCGGCCGCCTGAAGGCGCGGGCCGATTCGATCGGGGCGAAGCTCCAGTTCGTCATGGATGGCGACCGCGAGGCGATCTATGCCGGCCGCGCCGACAGCCCGGCGCTGAAGCTCAACCGGATCGCCGCGGAGATGGCGGCCAGACATGGCATCGCCTTCCTCGACCTGCATCCCGTCTTTGCTGCGGAGTGGGCAAGGGCCGGCAAGCGCTTCGAGTTCGGTTCCGATGCGCATTGGAACGAATATGGCCACCAGGTGGCCGGCGCGGCGATCGCCGAGGCGCTGCAATAGATATCGATTTCTCGAATCAGAACAGCCTGCTGCGGCTGAATGCTGCAGCAGGCTGTGAAGATCTGCCTATTCGGAGTCGGCTTTCAGAGCTGCCCGGCGAGCTTGTTGCCGGCGCGCAGGAAGCGACTGGGATCGACCGGATCGCCGTCGATACGGGTCTCGTAGTGCAGGTGCGGGCCGGTCGAGCGGCCGGTCGAGCCGACGCGGCCGACCACGGTGCCTGATGTCACCATCTGCCCTTCGCTGACCAGGATCGCCGACATGTGACCGTAGCGGGTGGTGACGCCGCCGGCATGCTCGATCTCGACCATGTTGCCGTAGCCGCCGGAATATTCGGCCGTGATCACCTTGCCCGGCGCCGTGGCGCGGATCTGCGAGCCGTGCTCGGCGCGGAAATCGATGCCGGTGTGCAGGGCGAGGCCGCGGGTGAACGGGTCGGACCGGTAGCCGAAATTCGAGCTCATATCGAGCTCGCCAGGCATGGGACGGCGCAGCGGCAGCTGCTCGACCAGGTTGCGCAGGCGCATCACCGTGGCGATGCGCGGTTGCAGCGAGGAGAGGGTCGTCTCGAAGGGGCCGGCCGAGGCATCGAGCTTGACCGGGACGAAGGGGCCGCCGACACCCTTCGGAACCGGAGTTGCCGCAGCGAGCTTGTCTGTGTCGAGGCCCGTTTCCGCAAGCGCACTGCGCAGGGTCTTCTGGGTGTCTCCGAGGCTCTGGTCGATTTCACGCAAGGTGGCGAGCTGCGTGGCGGAGCTGCGCTCGATCGAGTGGTCGAGCTGGATCAGGGCTTCGGCGACACGCTTGGCCGGCGGCGTCGGCTCCTCGGCCTCGCCCGACTGCCAGGGCGCCGAACGGTCGTCGGCGCCGCGCAGTGGCAGGGTTTCCGGCGCAGGGGTCGGCTTGCCCGAGGCGAAGGGCGCGAAGCTGGTGACACCGGACGCACGAATCGGCTCCTCCGGCTTGATCATGCGCTGGCGCAGCGGATTCTTGTTGGCCTGCGACACGCCGATCCCGGCCGATTGCAGGCTCTCGGCGACGGCGCTGACCAGGGATTGCCGCGATTCGAGCTCGGCCTGGCGCATGGCGATCTCGCCGACGCGAGCCTCGACGCCGTCCTGGTCGAGCAAAGCGCGGCTGGCGAGCCGGTCGACATCGGCGCGCAGCGCGGCGATCCGGTCCTCGTAGGCATATTGGCGGGAGGTCTCGCGGCTGATCAGCCGGGCGGCGAGGTCGTCCTTGCGCAGGATGTACCAGCTCGTCGCACCGCTCCAGGCCGTGGTCAGCGCCAGGAGACTGAGGCCGAGCAAGGCGGTCGAGCGGCGAACGGTGAAGCTGCGGCGGGCGAGGAGGCCGGTCACGGCAAGCTCGTGGCCTGCGGCTTGGGCACGGGAATCGAAGGAGGTCATACGCAAAACCGACAGTGACGCTGCGATAGGGTGATTAGACCTCGTTAGGGTTAATCAATCGCAAATCGCACGGGGTTTTGCGGAGATCCGAGCCGTGGCCTCAGAGTTCGCGCACGGCTGCGAGCACGGCTTCGGCATGGCCCTTGACCCGGACCTTGGCCCAGACGCGGACGATCTTGCCGGCCTCGTCGATCAGGAAGGTGCTGCGCTCCACGCCCATATAATGGCGGCCATACATCTGCTTCTCGACCCAGAGGCCATAGGCCTCGATCGCCTTGCGCTCCTCGTCCGAGACCAGCGTCAGCTTCAGGCCATATTTCTGCTTGAACTTGTCGTGGCGCTTCACCGAATCCGGCGAGATGCCGAGCACCGTCGCACCGGCCGCGGCGAAGTCGTCGCGCAGCGCGTCGAATGACAGCGCCTCATTGGTGCAGCTCGTCGTGTCGTCCTGAGGGTAGGCATACAGCACGACCTTGCGTCCACGCAGGCTGGAGAGCGTGAGCGCGCCGCCGCCATCTGTCGGCAAGGTGAAGTCGGGGGCCGACATGCCTTCGTTCAACGCCATCTCCGCCTTCCTTTGGTCGCGTTCCCATGCAAGGGCCGGACAAGCCGCAAGCGATAAGCCGGCTCAGACCACAAACCAGATCCGCCGGGAACGAATCAGCTAGCTTGGCTGTTGCTGTACCGCTCCCGGGATCAGGCGCATCATGCGAACGGCGCGGCGGCCCTTGCACCAGCCATCGCATCGATCCGCATGATTCGAAAAGCAAGACAAGAAGCGATTCGTTGACCGACGACAGCAAGATCGAGACGCCCCCCGCATCCGGGCCTGCGCCCGACGCGGAATGCCAGGAAGTGGCCGCCGTCGCCAAGCGCGCCTGGCGCGGCATCGTCACCATTGCGCTCACGGTCTGCGTCGCGGTCGTGATGCTCGGTTTCGTGGCAGCCGCCTTGCTGGTCAGCGGCTTCATCCCGCTCTCGGGGCTCGAGGGCCGCATCTCCACGGCCATCGAGGAGCGGCTCGGGCCGAACTGGAAGGTCACGGCCGAGCACGCCCAGCTCGACCGGCTCGATGGCCGTTCGCGCCTGCGGGTCCGTGAGGTCTCGTTCCGGCATGCCGGCGGAGCCTCGTTCCGGGCGCCGGAGGCGGTGCTGGGCTATGATCCGATGGCGCTGCTGCGCGGCGACATCCGGCTGGTCTCGCTCGACCTGCGCGGCGTCAATATCCGGCTCGGTGTCAGGCAGGACGGCTCGCTGCTGCTGGAGCAGGACGCCCAGCCGGAGCAGACGTCGAAGACGCCCGTTGCCGGCGACCCCATCGACTGGGACGCCTTTGCCGGCGCGATGAACGCGGTCGGCGCGCTGGTCTCGAACGACGGGCTGCTCGGCTCTCTGGAAGTCGCCGGCATCGGCGGGGCGCGGGTGACGCTGATCGACCCGGCCGGGCGGCAACGCTCCGGCCTGGAGGACGTCGACATCCGGCTGGAGCGCTTCGGCGGCGGGCAGGCGCGGCTGTCGATGAAGGGGCGGATCGGCCCGCGCTGGAAGGAACTGGCAATCGATCTGGCGAGCGCGCCGGATGGTACGCGCAGCGCCACGGTCGACATTCAGCGCTTCGAGCCGGCCGAGGCCGTCGCGCTGGCCTTCGGGAACGCCATGGTCGCGCTCGACGGCCTGGCCCTCAGCGGCAAGATCTCGTTGACCCAGACCGGAAACGGCGAGCGCAGGATCGCGGCCGGGCTCTCGGTCGCGCCGGGCGTGGTCAAGCTCCACAATGCCGGGTTCGAGCCGATCGAGGTCCAGGGCGCCAAGCTCGATTTCACCAGTGACGACGGCCTCAAGACGATCAAGGTCGCGACTGCCCAGCTCCAGGCCGGCGAGACCAAGCTCGCGGGCAGCGGCGAGGGGCGCAACGAGAACGGTATCTGGCGGTTGGCGCTCGACGGTTCCGGGCAGGTCGCCGGCATCGGCAAGGACCCCGCTGTCGTCCTCTCGAGCTTACGCACGCAGCTCGAGGTCGATCCCGGCGCCGGCGAAGTCAGGATGGGCCAACTCTCCTTCAGGGGCCCGTTGATCAATGCCGAAGGCTCCGGCATGGCGCGCCGGCGCGACGACAAGAATTCGCATCAGTTCCAGATCAGGGCTGTCGACACCGACATGCGGGCGGCGCTCGCGGTCTGGCCGGCGGTGACCTCGCCGGGGCTGCATGCGGCCTTGGTGGAGATGGTGAAGAGCGGCCGGGTCGAGGAGATCGACGTCAAGCTGGCGATGTCTCCGGAGGCGAATGCGCGGCTGGCGGACGGTAAGGGCATGGACGACGATGCCGTCGCCGTGAGCCTGAAGGCCTCGCAGGTCAGCTTCCTGCCCAATCCCGGCCTGCCGCTCCTCACCGATGCCCGCGTCGTCGGCTCGACCACCGGCCGCACCGTCGACCTCACCATTTCCCAGGCCACGGCTGAGCTCGGTGAGGGCCGCAAGCTCCAGCTCGGCGAAGGCACATTCGCCATGTCCGATACCTGGGCAAGCCGGCCGCAGGCGCGGATGGGCTTCAAGTCGACCGGCTCAGCCGACGCGCTGGTCGCGCTCCTGAACTTCCCCTCCCTGCGCGAATTCTCGCCGCTCAAGATCGAGCCCGGGGCGCTGCGCGGAGCCATCGACCTGACCAATCAGCTCTCCCTGCCGCTGGTCAACGATCTGACGTTCAACGACGTCGTGATCCGCAGCAGCGGGATGCTCTCGAACATCGCCTCTGACAACCTGCTCGGCGGCGAGAAGCTGGAAGGCGCCAATCTGGCGCTGACCTATGATCGCGGCCAACTCGCGATCAAGGGCGAGGGCAGGGTCGGCGGTGACAAGGCGCCGATCGAGCTCCGGCAGAATGCCAAGGGGCAGGGCGAGGCGACCGTCTCGCTCAATCTCGACAATGCCGCGTTGAAGCGGCGCGGCTTCGGCCCCGAGACCGGGATCGCGGGGCCGATGCAGGTCAAGGTCGTTAAGCCGCTCGGCCGGACGCCGGAGGCGGCGCCGCGTGTCGAGGTCGACCTGACCAAGGCCGCGATCGACACGGGCGTGCCCGGCGTCAGCAAGCCGGCCGGACGGGCCGGCAAGGCGGCCTTCACCTATGTCGTCGACGATGACGGCCCAGATCTGGAGGACCTGACGATCGAGAGCGCGCCGCTGCTGGCGAAGGGCCGGATCTCGCTGACCAGACAGAACACGTTCGAGAGCGCCAGCTTCTCGCAATTGCGCCTGTCGCCCGGCGACAACCTGACCAAGGTCGAGATCGGCCGCGACGGAAACCTGACCAAGCTCTCGGTGCGCGGCGCGGTGCTCGATGCCCGGCCCTTCATCCGCGATCTGTTCGATGCGCCGCCGACGCCGGCCCGGAGCGGCGCCCGCGGCAGCCAGAACACCGCTTCGGGGCCCGACTTCGACCTCGACCTCGACGTGCCGATCCTCACCGGCTTCAACAGCGAGGCGCTCGGCAATTCGCAGCTCAAGCTGTCGCGCCGGAACGGCGCCCTCCGCTCGATCGCCTATCAGGGCCGGATCGGCAAGGCGGACCTCTCGATCAAACAGGTCAAGCAGGGCGACGGCGCGTCGCCGATCGTGGTGCAGTCGGAGAATGGCGGCGCCACCTTGCGCTTCCTCGACCTTTATCGCCGCGCCTATGGCGGCGATCTCGTGCTGCAACTGGGCGCCGGCGAGGGACGCCAGCCTGGCGAGCTGCTCCTGCGCAACTTCATGGTGCGGGACGAGCCGGCGTTGCGCCGTGTGGTCGGCCCGCCGGGCTCCCAGGCGCCCGGCGCGCTCGACAGCACCGGTGCGCCGGCCCCGCGCATCGATGCGAGCGATGTCGCCTTCACCAAGCTGCGCGCCGAGTTCGTGCGCAGCGCCAGCCGGATCGACATCAACGATGCCGTGCTCTGGGGCCAGCAGGTCGGCTTCACCATTCAGGGCAATGTCGACTATGGCCGCGACCGCGTCGATATCGGCGGCACCTTCGTGCCGGGCTATGCCTTCAACAACGCCTTCGCCCAGGTGCCGGTGGTCGGCATGATCCTCGGCGGCGGGCAATATGGCGGCCTGTTCGCAGTGAATTTCCGGGTCTCGGGCTCGGCCAGCCAGCCGACCATGACGGTGAACCCGCTCTCGGCGATCGCACCCGGCATCCTGCGCCGCTTTGTCGACCCGCTTGGCGGCGGCCCGATGGGACAGGGGCGGCCGGGTGCCACTGTGCCGGCGCCCGGCACAGCGGAGCGCTGAGCGTGGTGCCAGCTCATATCCACGGCATGTTGACCTAAGGGAATGCTCGGCTAGAGTCGCGCTGCTCCACTCGGAACGAGCGAGGTTGCCCGTGCCTGGACCACCGCTGAGCATCCGGTTCGCCGTCGGGGCCGGGGCATCCCCCAACAAGGACGACGACGTCGCCAAGATCATCACCTTGTTGCGCGAAATCGACGAGTGGGCCGGCGGCACGCCCGACGCGGACAGGACGAACTTCAAGGCGGCGATCCTGACATTCCAGCGCGTCAATCGCGTGGGTGGGGGCGACGGAATCGTCAGCCCGGGAATCGAGCGGCCGCGGACGCTCCGGATCATGAATATCCGGGCCGACAGACTGGTCGAGCCGGAAAAGGGCATCGGCTTTCCCGAGACGGCCGATGTCACGATCCGCTTTCAGGTGCCACCCAGCGCCCAGTATTCGCAGGGCGACAAGCGCTGGAGGGAGCAGGTGCTCAACGACAGCAAGGACCTCATCTGGGCCAAGGGCTGCGCGCTGACGGCCTGTGCCACGATGATCGCCGCCAGGGGGATCAAGTTCCAGGAGCCGCATCTCGCGACAGTGAAATCGGTACTGGCGAACAAGAATCCGAGCTACGCGCTCGACCCCACGATCGTCACGCCGGCGACGCTGGAAGCGTGGATGTCATATGGATCGCAGGGCTATGCCGGCCGCAGCAAAGGGCGCTCCGATCTCGATTTTGGCTATCTGACCGGCGGCTTCGGCAAGCGCGTCTGGCTCTACAGCCAGTACAAGGACAGCGCGACCAGCTTCGCCCAGATCTCGGGCTGGCTGAAATCGGGCCTCGGCGTCGTCGCGCATGTCAGCAATGAAGGCACGATCAATCACTGGGTCGTGCTGACGGGGCATGACGACACCGGGATCTTCAGCGTCATGGATCGCAGTTGCGGGCTTCAATTCGTCTATTTCAGCCAGCTCGACCGCTTCAACCGCTACCATTTCAGCTGAATGCCCGGCGGCGAGCGCGCCGCCGGGAGGTTGTGGTGACCGTCACACCGGCCTCAGCAGGACGTGCTTCTTCTTGCCGAAGGAAAGCTTGACCGCGCCGTCGACGAGATCGGTCGGCGAGAGCGTCGCGCGCTCGTCGGAGACCTGGGCATCGTTGACGCGGAGGCCGCCGGCCTTGATCTGGCGGCGGGCCTCGCCGGTCGAGGGCACGAGGCCGGCGCTGACGAAGGCGCTGAGCACGCCGAGGCCGGCGTTCAGCTCGGCCAAGGGCACCTCGATGCTCGGCAGATCCTGGGCGGCCCCGCCTTCCTCGAAGGTCTTGCGGGCGGTCTCGGCCGCGGCCTCCGCCGCCTCGCGGCCATGCAGCAGCGCCGTCGCCTCGGTCGCCAGCACCTTCTTGGCCTCGTTGATCTCGGAACCGCCGAGCGCGGCGAGCTTCGCGATCTCGTCGAGCGGCAGGCGGGTGAACACCTTGAGGAAGCGGCCGACATCGGCGTCCTCGGTGTTGCGGAAATACTGCCAGAACTCATAGGGGCTGAAGAGGTCGCCATTGAGCCAGACGGCGCCGCTGGCGGTCTTGCCCATCTTGGCGCCCGACGAGGTCGTCAGCAGCGGCGTCGTCAGCGCGAAGAGCTGCTTGCCCTCCATGCGGTGCGAGAGGTCGACGCCGTTGATGATGTTGCCCCACTGGTCGGAGCCGCCCATCTGCAGACGGCAGTCGTAGCGGCGGCTGAGCTCAACGAAGTCGTAGCCCTGCATGATCATGTAGTTGAATTCGAGGAAGGAGAGCGACTGCTCGCGATCGAGCCGCAGCTTCACCGAGTCGAAGGAGAGCATGCGGTTGACCGAGAAGTGCCGGCCGACATCGCGCAGGAACTCGACATAGTTGAGCTTGAGCAGCCAGTCGGCATTGTTCACCATCAGCGCGTCGGTCGGCCCGTCGCCATAGCGCAGGATGCGCGAGTAGACCCTCTTGATGCTCTCGATATTGGCGTTGATCTCTTCGATCGAGAGCAGCTTGCGCTGGTCGTCGCGGAAGGAGGGGTCGCCGACCATCGAGGTGCCGCCGCCCATCAGCGTGATCGGCCGGTGCCCGGTCTCCTGGAACCAGTAGAGCATGGTGACCGAGATCAAGTTGCCGATATGCAGACTGGTCGCGGTCGCGTCATAGCCGACATAGGCCGTCTGCGGCCCCTGCTGGCAGAGCTTGTCCAGCTCCTCCGGATTGGAGATCTGGTGGATCAGGCCGCGCTCGTCGAGCACGCGCAGGAAATCGGACTTGAAGGCGGTCATGACAGGGCTCGATGGTTTGACGGTTTTCGCGTCATGGCCGGGCTTGTCCCGGCCATCCATGTCTTCCTGCACCAAGCGCGGTGTTCAAGACGTGGATGCTCGCCACAGGGGCGAGCATGACGGCGTTGGCGCTCAGGCCTTTTCCTGCTCGCTCTTGATGATCTCGGGGCCGACCTTGCGGTCGAGATAGACGCCGACCTGCTCCATCAGCTGGTCGACGCGGCCGTCGAAGAAGTGGTTGGCGCCCTCGACCACGGCGTGCTCGATCTGGATGCCCTTCTGGGTCTTCACCTTCTCGATCACCGCCATCACCTCCTTGACCGGGGCGACGCGATCCTCCGAGCCGTGCACGAACAGGCCGGAAGACGGGCAGGGGGCGAGGAAGGAGAAATCGTAGCGGTTGGCCATCGCCGCGATCGAGAGGAAGCCCTCGATCTCCGGGCGGCGCATCAAGAGCTGCATGCCGATCCAGGCGCCGAAGGAGACGCCGGAGATCCAGCAGCTCTTGGCCTCGGGGTTCAGCGCCTGCATCCAGTCGAGCGCGGCGGCGGCGTCCGACAGCTCGCCGGCGCCGTGGTCGAACTGGCCCTGGCTGCGGCCGACGCCGCGGAAGTTGAAGCGCAGGGCCGAGAAGCCGCGGTTCACGAAGGTGTAGAACAGGTTGTAGACGATCTGGTTGTTCATCGTCCCGCCGAATTGCGGGTGCGGGTGCAGGATGATCGCCAGCGGCGCGCCGCGCTTCTTGGCGGGCTGGTAACGGCCCTCGATCCGGCCGGCCGGTCCGTTGAAAATCACCTCAGGCATTCTGATCCCGCCTTTTGCTAGGCGAAACCGCAGGCAGAGCGGGTGCGAAAGCGGCCATGCGACCGCCGCCTACCCGTTCCACCCTTGACGGCCCCGCCGCTCGCGCCCTACATCAAGCGCTTAGAATGGTTCTAACGGCCGTGAACAGAACTGGAACATGCAGGCGAAAGCCGCTTGCGGTTCCGGTCCATCGCGGCTCGGACGGGCGGCTATAGCACGGCGCAGGGGTGCGATTTCAAGCATTTCGTGCCGCGTCCTCGGGCAGACCCTCCGGAACGGAGCAGAAGCGCAGGTGTTCGCGACGACCCGCAGCTATCTCGACCACAACGCCACGACCCCGGTCCGCCCGGCCGTGGCGGAGGCGATGCTGCGGGCCTTGCAGATGCCGGGCAACCCGTCTTCCGTCCATAATGAGGGCCGTGCCGCGCGCGGCGCCATCGAGCAGGCGCGCGAGCAGGTCGCGGCGCTCGTTGGCGCCAAGGCGAGCAATGTCGTCTTCACCAGCGGCGGCACCGAAGCCAATGCGACGATCCTGTCGCCCGGTCTCAGCGATTGCAGCGGTGCGCGTGACTGCGTGCGCGCCCCGGTGACGCTGCTGCTCTACAGCGCCAGCGAGCATCCTTGCGTGCGCGACGGCCATCGTTTCCCGGCCGGGCAGGCCGAGGCGATCCCGGTCGATGGCGAAGGTGTCGTCGATCTCGGCTGGCTCGACGACCGGCTTTCGCGGTTCATGGCCGAGCGGCCGGGCGAGCGCGCGCTGCTCTCGGTCCATCTGGCCAACAACGAGACCGGCGTGCTGCAGCCGATCGCCGAGGTCGCCGCCACCGCCAGGCGGCATGGCGCGCTCGTGCATTCCGACGCCGTCCAGGCCGCCGGCAAGATCGCGATCGATATCAACGCTTTGGGCGTGGATGCTCTGACGCTGTCCGCTCACAAGATCGGCGGCCCCAAGGGCGTCGGCGCCATCGTCTTCCGGACGGGGGCGCTCGAACTCGCCGACAAGCCCTTGCGCGGCGGCGGCCAGGAGCGCGGCTGGCGCGCCGGCACCGAGAACCTGCCGGGCATCGTCGGTTTCGGCGTGGCGGCGCAGGAGGCGGGCAAGGCGCTCGCGACCGAGGCGACCCGTCTGGCAGCGCTGCGCGATCAGCTCGAGGCCCGCCTAATGGCGCTGGCGCCTGATACGGCGATCTTCGGCAGCAAGGCGCTGCGCCTGCCCAACACCTCCGCCTTCGCAACGCCCGGTATCAAAGCCGAGACGGCGCTGATCATGCTCGATCTTGCCGGTGTCGCCCTGTCTTCAGGCTCGGCCTGCTCCTCCGGCAAGGTCAGGCGCTCGCATGTGCTGACAGCCATGGGCGTCGACCCTGTCATGAGCGAAGGGGCCTTGCGCGCCTCGCTCGGATGGACCACCTGCGAGGCGGACATCGACCAGTTTATTGCGGCCTATGCGAAAGCCCTGGCCGCGAATCCCAACCGGAAGGTTCAGGCAGCCGCCTGAGACCTCCCGCAAGAGCAAGACCGAACCGGCGGGCCTTGAACCCGCGACTGGAGAGTAGACATGGCAGCGGTCCAGGAGACCATCGATCAGGTCAAGTCGATCGACGTGACCGAGTACAAATACGGCTTCGTCACCGAGCTTGAGGTCGACAAGCCGGCCAAGGGCCTGACCGAGGACACGGTCCGCTACATCTCGGCCCGCAAGAACGAGCCGGAATGGATGCTGGAATGGCGCCTGGACGCCTTCCGCCGCTGGAAGACCATGACCGAGCCGACCTGGTCGCGCGTCAACTATCCGCCGATCAACTACCAGGACATCTACTATTACGCCGCGCCGAAGAAGGGCGCCGATCCGAAGTCGCTCGACGAGGTCGATCCGGCGATCCTGGAGACCTACAAGAAGCTCGGCATACCCTTGCGCGAGCAGGAGATCCTGGCCGGCGTCGCGCCGGAGAACCGGGTCGCGGTCGATGCGGTGTTCGACTCGGTCTCGGTCGTAACCACCTTCAAGGACGAGCTCGCCAAGGCCGGCGTGATCTTCTGCTCGATCTCCGAGGCGATCCGCGAGCATCCCGAGCTGGTGAAGAAGTACCTCGCCAGCGTCGTGCCGGTGACCGACAACTATTTCGCCACGCTGAACAGCGCGGTCTTCACCGACGGCTCCTTCGTCTACATCCCCAAGGGCGTGCGCTGCCCGATGGAGCTGTCGACCTATTTCCGCATCAACGAGCAGAACACCGGCCAGTTCGAGCGGACGCTGATCATCGCCGACGAGGGCTCCTATGTCAGCTATCTCGAAGGCTGCACGGCGCCCAAGCGCGACGAGAACCAGCTGCATGCGGCTGTCGTCGAGCTGATCGCGCTCGACGATGCCGAGATCAAGTACTCGACCGTGCAGAACTGGTTCCCCGGCGACGCCGAGGGCAAGGGTGGCATCTACAACTTCGTGACCAAGCGGGGCGATTGCCGCGGCAAGCGCTCGAAGATCTCGTGGACGCAGGTCGAGACAGGCTCGGCGATCACCTGGAAGTACCCGTCCTGCATCCTGCGCGGCGACGGCTCGCGCGGCGAGTTCTATTCGATCGCGGTGTCGAACGGCGCCCAGCAGGTCGATAGCGGCACCAAGATGCTGCATCTCGGCAAGAACACGACGTCGAAGATCATCGCCAAGGGCATCGCGGCCGGCAAGTCCGACTCGACCTATCGCGGCATGGTCTCGGCCCACCGCAAGGCGACGGGCGCGCGCAACTTCACCAATTGCGACTCACTGCTGATCGGCGACCAGTGCGGCGCGCACACGATCCCCTACATCGAGGCCAAGACCGCGACCGCGATCTTCGAGCATGAGGCGACCACGTCGAAGATCGGCGAGGACCAGATGTTCTACTGCCAGCAGCGCGGCCTCTCCGAGGAGGAGGCGGTGGCGCTGATCGTCAACGGCTTCGTCAAGGAGGTGCTGCAGCAGCTCCCGATGGAGTTCGCCGTCGAGGCGCAGAAGCTGATCACCATTTCCCTTGAAGGCTCCGTGGGCTGACGCCCGATCGTTTCCGAGATGCCCGGGTCAAGCCCGGGCATGACGCCTGAATGAAGCGCGTCATGGTCGGGCCTGACCCGACCATCTCCAGCAGAATGGAACTCTGACCAATGCTCGAAATCCGCAATCTCACCGTCAAGATCGCCGACGAGGACAAGCAGATCCTCAACGGCCTCAACCTCACCGTGAACGCCGGCGAAGTCGCCGCCATCATGGGGCCGAACGGCTCCGGCAAGTCGACGCTGTCCTACGTCATCGCCGGCAAGGAGGACTATGAGGTCCTCGACGGCGAGATCCTGCTCAACGGCGAGAACCTCCTGGAGATGGAGGCCGATGCCCGCGCCGCCGCCGGCATCTTCCTCGCTTTCCAGTACCCGCTGGAGATCCCCGGCGTCGCCACCATGACCTTCCTCAAGGCGGCGATGAACGCGCAGCGCAAGGCGCGCGGCGAGGCCGAGCTCTTGACCCCCGACTTCATCAAGCAGGTCAACGGCGCCGCCGACAAGCTCGGCATCGACCGCGAGATGCTGCGCCGGCCGCTCAATGTCGGCTTCTCCGGCGGCGAGAAGAAGCGCATGGAGATCCTGCAGATGGCGCTGCTGTCGCCGTCCATGTGCATCCTCGACGAGACCGATTCCGGCCTCGATATCGACGCGCTGCGCATCGTCGCCGACGGCGTCAACGCGCTGCGCGCCCAGAACCGCGGCTTCCTGGTCATCACCCACTATCAGCGCCTGCTCGACCATATCGTGCCCGACACCGTGCACGTGATGTCGAAGGGCAGGATCGTGAAGACCGGCGGCAAGGAGCTGGCACTCGAGCTCGAGAAGAGCGGCTATGCCGCCTATGCCGAGGCCGCGTAATGGCGATCATCACCCCGCTCAAGACCGCGGCCGAGCAGCAGCTCGCCGAGCAGTTCGCCAGCATCAAGGCCGAGCTGCCGGGCGCCGGCGCGATGCGCAAGGTCCGTGAGGACGCCTTCGCCGGCTTCGAGGCCAAGGGCCTGCCGCACCGCCGGCTCGAATCCTGGCGCTATACCGATCTGCGCAACCTGATGCGCGAGGCGATGCCGCTGGTGCGCCGTCCGGCGCGGCCCCAGGCGATCGCCGACCGGCTGGCGCTGCAGACCATCGCCGGCCGCCGCTTCGTCACCATCGACGGCATCTTCAGCGCGGCTGATTCCGATCTGCAGGGCCTGCCGGCCGGCATCACCGCCCGCAGCCTGGCCGAGGCCCTGACCGAGGCTCCGGACGAGATCGCGGCGGCGTTCGCTCCGCCGGAGGTTGCCCGCGATGACAGCGCTCTGATGCTCAATGCCGCCTTCGCCCAGGATGGCGTCGTGATCGAGGTCGCTGACGGCACTGAGCTGTCCCAGCCATTGGTGCTGCTGGCGCTCGGTTCCGGCACGAGCGAGGCCTCGATCGTCTCGCGCTCGCTGGTCAGGATCGGCGCTGGCGCCAAGGTCACGGTGGTCGAACTGCAGGAAAACGTCGGCCCGGCACCGGTGCAGGTCAACCACGCCACCTCCTTCGTCATCGGCGAGGGCGCCGAGGTCGAGCATGTGCGGATGGTGACGCGGCAGCGCGCCGAGACCGTGCAGGTGCAGTCGCTGCTGGTTGAGCTCGGCGGTCACGCCAGCTTCGATTCCGTGGCAGTCGCGGTGAATTGCGGCGTGCTGCGCCAGCAGAGCTTCCTGCGCTATGGCGGCGAGCACAGCCGCGCGGGCCTGCGCGGCATCAATCTCTTGCGCAAGCAGGAGCACTCCGACGTCACGCTGGTGATGGACCATGCGGCGGCCCATGGCGAGAGCCGCGAGCTGTTCAAGACCATCATCGAGGGCGAGGGCACCGGCGTCTTCCAGGGCAAGGTCATTGTCCGCCAACATTCGCAGAAGACCGATGGCGGCATGAAGAGCCATGCGCTGCTGCTGAACGACGGCGCGACCATGTTCAACAAGCCGGAGCTCGAGATTTTCGCCGACGACGTGGTCTGCGGCCATGGCGCGACTGTGGCGCAGATCGACGCCGAGCAGCTGTTCTACCTGATGGCGCGCGGCCTGCCGCGGCCGCAGGCCGAGGCGCTGGTGCTCGCCGCCTTCGTCGGCGAGGTCTCCGACATGGTCGGCGACGAGGGCGTTCGCGAGATCGTCGGCCGCGAGATCGATTGCTGGCTCGGCCAGCGCGAGGGTGCGCCCAAGCTCGGAGCTGCCTGATGCCCTACGTCAACCTGCAGATCACCAAGGGCGCGACCCGCGCGCAGAAGGCCGAGATCGTCAAGGAGTTCACGCAGACGCTCGTCCGCGTGCTCGGCAAGAACCCGCAGAACACCCATATCGTGATCCAGGAGATCGAGCGCGAGGATTGGGGACATGCCGGCACGCTCGTCGCCGACCGCCCCGCCGAGCCTGCCGGAAAGGCCTGAGATGAACGCGATCGCGAAGCCCTACGACGTCGAGGCGATCCGCAAGGACTTCGCGATCCTCTCGCGCGAGGTCTACGGCAAACCTCTGGTCTATCTCGACAATGCCGCCTCGGCCCAGAAGCCGGAGGCGGTGATCGAGGCGATGACGCGGCTGATGCGCGAGGACTACGCCAATGTCCATCGCGGCCTGCACTACCTCGCCAACGCCTCGACCGAGGCCTATGAGGCGGCCCGCGAGAGCGCCCGCCGCTTCCTCAATGCCGCGCATATCGAAGAGGTGCTGTTCACCCGTTCCTCGACCGGTGCGTTGAATACGGTCGCCTCCTCGCTCGGGCAGTATCTGAAGATCCAGGAGGGCGACGAGATCATCCTCTCGATCCTGGAGCACCATTCCAACATCGTGCCCTGGCATTACTGGCGCGAGCGGCATGGCGCGGTGATCAAATGGGCTGGAGTCGACGAGGACGGCAATTTCCTCATCGAGGACTTCGAGAAGCTGATCACGCCGCGCACCAAGGTGGTGTCGCTGACCCATATGTCGAACGCGATCGGCACCATTGTCCCGATCGCCGAGGTCGCGAAGATCTGCCAGGCCTATCGCATCCCGCTGGTCGTCGACGGCTCGCAGGGCGCGGTGCACCTGCCGGTCGACGTGCAGGCGCTCGGCTGCGATTTCTACGCCTTCACCGGCCACAAGACCTATGGGCCGACCGGCTCCGGCATCCTCTGGGGCAAGCGCGAATGGCTGGAAAAGCTGCCGCCATACGAGGGTGGCGGCGAGATGATCGCGACCGTTAGCGAGGACGCGATCACCTATAACGACCCGCCGCATCGCTTCGAGGCCGGCACGCCGGCGATCGTCGAGGCGGTCGGCCTGGGCGCTGCGCTCGACTACATGATGGCGCTCGGCCGCGAGAACATCGCCGCGCATGAGGCCAGGCTCAACGCCTATGCGATGGAGCGGCTCGGGCAGATGAACTCGATCCGCATCTTCGGCAAGGCGAAGGAGAAGGGCGCGATCATCGCCTTCGAGCTTGCCGGCGCGCATGCGCATGACGTCGCCACGGTGATCGACAGGGCCGGCGTCGCAGTTCGGGCGGGCACGCATTGCGCCATGCCGCTGCTGGCGCGATATGGCGTGACCTCGACCTGCCGTGCGTCCTTCGGCCTCTACAATACGCTGGAGGAAGTCGATATATTGGTGGAAGCCCTGCGCAAGGCGGAAGAGCTGTTCTCCTGACGCTCCCCCTTGCGCCGAACGGACGATTACGATGACCGACACCGTTGCCGAAGACCTCAAGCCGAACGCGCCGACCATGGGCGCGGGTTCCGGCCTGCCGCCGGAAGAGATCGACCGGCTGACCGACGACATCATCGCGGCGCTGAAGACCGTCTACGATCCGGAGATCCCGTCCGACATCTACGAGCTCGGCCTGATCTACCGCGTCGACATCGCCGACGATCGGCAGGTGGCGATCGACATGACCCTGACCGCGCCAGGCTGCCCCGTCGCCGGAGAAATGCCGGGCTGGGTCGAGAACGCGGTCGGTGCCGTGCCGGGCGTCTCGGGCGTGACGGTCAACATGACCTTCGATCCGCCCTGGGACCAGTCGCGCATGTCGGACGAGGCCCGGGTCGCGCTCGACATGTGGTAAGCCTGACCAGCACGGTCGGAAACTGAAAAATGCCGCGGCTCATGCCGCGGCATTTTTCATGATCGCAGAGTCGGTCAGAAGCCGAAGTTGAAGCCGGCCTTGACGATGTCGCCGGCGGTGCGGATCCGCATGGCCGCGTACTGATCCGGCGCCAGCCCGGTATAGTCCTGCAGCAGCAGGCGCTTCTGGCCGAGTTCGTAATGGGTGTAGTCGAGCCGGACGTTCATGCCGGGCGCGATCGCGTACTCGACGCCGCCGCCCACGGCCCAGCCGCCGATGAGCCCCGAGCGCGAGCCGCTGGCAGCCGAGGTGGTCTGCAGATTGTCGGGCGTGATCGAGCCCTTCTGCTCGACGAGGCCATAGGCATAGCCACCCGAGCCATAGATCAGGAAATTGCCGAGCACGACGCCGGCACGCAGCCGCACCGTACCGAGCATCGAGAGTTCATTGCTCGAGCGGGTGGTGAACTGCGTGCCGGGATTGATGGACGTGCTCTTGCTGCCGCCCAGGCGGGTGGCGGAGAGGTCGGCCTCGGCGCCGATCACGATCGCGCCCATCTGGTAATTGAAGCCGAATTGGGCGCCGCCGACAGCGCCGGCGCCATCGGGCGCCAAGCTGCGCGGAACCGCCGAGGGGTTGATCGCCCAGGAAGCCGGCGTCGGCGTCCCAGCCGCCGTGGTGGCCGTGGTGTTGGTCGAGGTGGCCGTGGTGGCGTTCGTCGTCGTGGTCGTCGTCGTCGCCGTGGTCGACCCCAGTTCCTCGGTGGTTACGGTCGTTGCGGTCGTGGTCGTGGTGGTGCTCGTGTTCGTGGTGTTCGTCGTCGTGGTCGTCGGTGTCACCGTCGGGGTGCCATAGGGGCCGTCGACGGTCGTGCGCCCGCTTTGCTGTCCGCCGCCGAGCGAGCCGCCGACATAGAAGCCGGTCCAGCGCGGCTGCGTCGGGAGGATGACGGGCAGGGGCGGCGCATAAATGGCCGGTGCCGGCTGGACGGGGCGCGGCTGTCGCGGCGCACCCGGCCGGCTGGGCGAAGGCGAGCGCGGCGTGTAGTCGGCCCGGCGCACGCGTGGTTGCAGAGCCGGGCAGACCGGGCAGGTCTGGGCGACCTGGACGCGGTTGCGGCTGGGGGCGCTCGCAGCCAGGCGCAGCGCCTCGTTCTCATGCTGCGAGCCGGGATAGAGGCGGGCGAAGAGCTTGAGGGATTCAGCGTCGCCGGCGAGCACGGTCTCGGCCCAGGCGGTCTCCTCGGTCCGCTGCGCCAGGATGCGGTGCAGCCTCAGCGCGTTCTGGTCGTCAGGGTTGATGGCGAGGGCGCTGCGGTAGATGTCGCGGCGGTCCCAGGCGATGGCCGTGCGGTAGGCGTCCGCGGGCGACATCGCGCGCAGCGTCGCCGAAGTCGGGCGCGCCGCGAGCGGAACGGCGCCAGCGACGGCTGGAGTCCCTGCAGGCTGCGCCGGGGCCGTGCCCGCTGGACGCTGGAAGAAGGCGACATCGGTGATCAGCGAGGAGGTGTCCCAGGGAACCTGGATGCCGCGGGTGCTGTCGTAGACGGCGAGGCGGATGCGGCGGAAGACCTGCTCGATCGGCAGGCCGGGCTCGCGCGCCTCGCGCAGGAACGCCGTTGTAAACGGGCTGTTGGGGCCGGTTCCGTCGGCCGCGGTCGAGCCGGGCGAGGTCGCGAAGGCGACGAAGGTGCCACTGCTGGAATCGACGCGGGCGAGACCCGCTTCGCTGCGGATGCCCTCGTTCGCGCCGTCGACCATCTGCAGCGCCAGTCCGCGCGACAACTCGCGCCCGGCGAAGGGGTTGTTGCGGCAGGCGTCGAGGATCGCGATCTTCGATCTGGCGCCCGCGGCGTCGAGCTTGCGCAGGATCTCGGTGAGCGAGAGCGACTGGTTCGGGATGTTCGCCGAGGTTTCCACGCGGACATCCGTCGGCAGGATGTAGTTGGCGCCGTCAAGCTGAACGGCGTGGCCGGCATAGTAGACGAGCGCGGTCGCGCCGGTGCCGCTCTGCTTCACCTTCTCGACAAAGACGTCGAGCGCGCCACGCAAGCCGGCGAGCGAAAGATCGGTCGCGGCGGTGACGTCGAAGCCGGCCTCCTGCAGCATCGTGCGGGTCGCATTGGCGTCGTTGAGCGCGTTCGGCAGCTTGGCAATGTTCTGGTAGGCGCCATTGCCCATGACGAAGGCGAAGCGCCTTTGCTGGGCCATGGCGGGCGACAGGCTGAGCGCGAGGGCGCTTGCGATGGCGGCGAACGCCAACAGGAGGCAGATGGGTAGCCGCAGGCCGATCCGCATGGCGCCTCCTCGGCGACCCGACCCGACCGGGAGCCGAGCCGCTGCTGATTCGTCTCTACTCTTACCTTTAGCGGGTTTGAGATTAGCGGGAGCGTGGCCCGACTGAGAACAACAATGTGCCGCCCGGCGGTCTTCCTTTCGCAGGTGTGTGCAAATTGCAACCTGCTGCCGAGCTATCATTCGGCTTAAGGACGCTAGGTCAAGGTTCGCGGACCACGCGGAAGCCGTTGGTGTAGAAGCGCACATCGCTCTCGTATTTGAAGCGCGCCGCCGAACGCAGATAGCGCGGGTCGTTGTTGAAGGAGCCGCCGCGCAGCACGCGTTCGCGACAGCCGGCGGGCGCATAGGCGCTGCCGTCGCGGGGGGCGGCGCGGTAGGTCTCGCTCCAGCAGTCGGCGACCCATTCGGCGGCGTTTCCGGCCATGTCGCGCAGGCCGAAGCGGTTCGGCGGGAACTGGCCGACCTCGTTCGCCTGCCGGCGCGGCTGGGCGTTGCAGCCGAGGCAGTTGGCCATCTCCTTGTCGACCGAATTGCCCCAGGGATAGCTGGTCGTCGTGCCGGCCCGGGCGGCGTATTCCCATTCCGCCTCGGTCGGCAGGCGGTATTTGCGCCCGGTCTTGTAGGACAGCCAGACCAGGTAGGCGTTGGCGTCGTTCCAGTGGATGTCGGTGACCGGACGTTTGCCACGGCCGAGATTGCGGTCGCCGGGACGATAGCTGCAGCCGCCCTCGGCGACGCAGGCGTCCCATTGCGCGAAGGTGACCTCGTCGGTGCCGATGTAGAACGGTCGGGCGATGGTGACGGCATGGACCGGCTTCTCGAACTCGAACATCTCGTTCGAGCCCATCTCGAAGCTGCCGGCCGGGATCAGGGAGAGTTCAGGGCAGTCGTCGCAATCGCGCACGGTCCGGGAGGTGGCGGAGGGCGCCGGAGTCGGGGCCTGGGCAGGGGCCGAGGCGGGTGCCTGCGTGGCCGAAGCCCGTTGGGCCCTGAGCGACTGCTCGCGGGTGCGGGCGAGACCGGCGAAGCGGCCATTCGGATAGGCCTCGAGATAGGCGCGATACTCGTCCGGATTCCGGCTGTCCTTGATCGTCTCCCAGAAGGAGAGCTCGTAGGGGCCGAGCTGATCGGATTGCGGTCCGGGAGGGGGGGGCGCGGTGGTGATGGCGCGGGTTGTGTTGAGGGCCGTGGCGACCGGCCGGCCGATCGGCGTGACGACGAGCCCGGCCGGGGGCATCGAGGACAGCCAGAGCTGCTGCGAGCGCCGTGTCGCCCGGCTGACGGCCTCGCGCGCGCGGGTCAGGGCCGCCGTCATGTCGAGGCCTGGCGTGCGGATCGCCTTCAGCCACTCCTCGATCGCCGGGTCGGCGCGGCCGGGCGTCTCGGCCACGGTCCGTCCCGGCGCAGCCGGTGCCACGATCGCAACCGTCTCGATCCGCTCGATCGGGGCGAGCCCCTTGCCTCCGCCGAGGCCGACCTGCCAGGGATTGTCCCGCGCCGCGTCAAGCACGACCACGGCGCTGGCGGGCCGGCTGACGATCAGCGCATCGAGGAGCTGGTCCAGATCAATGGCATCGCGAGCGACCTCGGCAGGGCCGCGGGGCGCGGCATCGACCGGCACGAGGAAGTTGCGGCCGCGCGACTGCACCGCGTGCCCGGCATAGAAGATGACGACCTGGGCGCCGCGTGCCAGCTTGGCCCGGAAGGTCGCGAGCGCGCCGTCCATGGCGGACCGATCGGCGTTCTCGATGCTGACGAGGTCGAACTCGCCCTGGCGCAGCACATCCGCGACGGCGCGGGCATCGGCTGCGGCGTTGGCCAGGGGTGCCGTGCGATAGGCCGCGTTGCCGACGACCAGGGCAAGACGTGGCGGCTGGCCGTCACTGCCCTGGGCGCGAGCCGGGGCGAGCGGCGCGAGGAGAGCCAGCATGGCGACGGCGAGGCAACGATACCAGGACATGGCGTTCATCCTTCGCTGCGGCCTTTCGCTTGGCGCTGCGGCGAGGCCGCAGCGCTCCCTCATCTGACGTAGACTGTGATCTTCTGGGACATAACCGGCGGCCGGTGCGGCGTGTGCGTGTGATCGCCGAGTAGCAATTGCAGTGTATGCGTCCCCTTGGGCAGCGTGACCACCACCTCGGTCTGGCCGTTGCCGAGATGGATATGGTTGTAGTCGGCCGGGATCGGCTGATCCGGGGGGCCGGGGTCGGTGTCGATCAGCAGGTGATGGTGGCCCGTTCCCGGCTTGTCGACGCCGGCCGGCGCGACGCCCATTTCCTTCAGCCCGATCCGCACGGTGAAGCGCTCGGGCACGCGCAGTCCGTCGAGCGGGTAGTGGAAATAGACCAGGGCGTTGCGCGGCGCCGGCTGGCGCGGGCTGGCGGTCTGGGCGCAGAGCGGCGCGGAGATCGGCGCCAGCGCCGTCAGCAGCAGGAGCAACCTCACGGCGGTGCGGCGAGGGGTCCGGAAGGAAAGGTGGGTAGCGGCCATCATCGGCGTGCATTCCGTTTCGCCGGCGCGCCGACATAGACGGTGATGCGCTCGGACAGGATCGGCGGGTCGTGCGGGACATGCTGATCGTCGCCAAGGATGAGCTGCAGCGTATGCTCGCCCGGCGGCAGGGTGATCTTGCGCTCGGTCTGGCCGTTGCCGAGATGGATGTGGTTGAGATCGGCCGGGATCGCGGTGTCGAGCGGTGGTGTCGGCACGTCGATCAGGAGATGGTGGTGGCCGGTGTTGGGCCTGACGACGCCGGCCGGCGCGACGCCCATATTGCGCAGGCCGAAGCGGATGGTCGAGGTCGCGAAGATCCGGGTGCCGTCGCGCGGGTAGATGAAATAGACCGCGGCGTCGTTGGGCGCCGGCGTCCGGCCTGATGCGGTGCGGGCAGGGGGAGCAGTCGGTGCCGGGGTCGCCATGGACGCCGTTGCCGCGCCCTCCTGCACCCGTATCCTGATCTTCTGCGACATCACCGGCGGGTCGTGCGGGACATGCTCATGGTCGGCGAAGAGGAGCTGGAGCGTGTGTTCCCCGGGCGGCAAGGTGAGCTCGGCTTCGGTCTGGCCGCGGCCGAAATGCAGATGGTTGAAATCGCTGGGGATTTCGCGGTCGAGGGGCGGCAGATCGGTGTCGATCAGGAGGTGGTGATGGCCGGCATTGTCCTGCTTGGTGCCGGCGGGGACGAGTGCGATGGTCTCCTGGCCGAAGCGGACGATGGAGCGCGGCGGGATTACGGCGCCGTCCTGCAGGCCGATGAAGAAGACCTTGGCGTTAGGCGCCGCCGCCGTGCGCGGCTTCTCCTCCGGCGCGGCCAAAACCTCGACGGTGATCTTCTCCGACATCACCGGCGGATCATGCGGGACATGGTCGTGGTCGGCGAAGAGAAGCTGCAGGGTATGGCGGCCGGGCGAGAGCAGGATCTCGGCCTCGCTCTGGCCGCCACCGAAATGCAGATGGTTGAAATCGCTCGGGATCGGCTGCCCGAGCGGCGGCAACTCCGTGTCGATCAGCAGATGGTGGTGGCCGGTGTTGCGGCGTGCCGTGCCGGCCGGCGCGATCTCCATGCCCGAAATGGCGAAGCGGATCGTCGCCTTGCCGGGAATGCGGGCATTGTTCGGCAAGTCGATGAAGGAGAGTTTCGCGCCGGCAGGGGCAGGGCTGCGCGCCCGGGCGCGCTCCTGTGCGAGGGGCACGGAAGCCGTCGCGGCGAAAACGGCCGTAACCCCGACAATGAGCTTAAATCGAAGTCCCCGCATCGGCGCTCTTCCTCGCGGCGCGTGACCGCCGTAAAGTTAGCAGCGGGCCGGGTGGGGAGCAAGCAAACCGCCTGTCATGACAGGCGGATAAATCTGGATTTTCAGGGTCACTTTCTTTAGGGTGACGCAGGGAATGGTGCCATGATCGTAGCCGTCAGATTTTGTGCACTGATCGCTCTTCTTGCCCAGCTCGTCGCGGGGCCGGCGCTGGCGCAGACGCAGGAACGTCGCGTCGCCTTGGTGATCGGCAACTCCGCCTACAAGAACGCGCCCGCTTTGCCCAATACCCCGAACGATGCACGCGATACGGCCGAGGCGTTGCGCAAGGTCGGCTTCGAGGTGGTCGACGGCATCGATCTCGACAAGCGCGGCATGGATGCCGCCGTCTCGCGCTTCGCCCGCCTCGCGCAGGAAGCCGACGCGGTGATGTTCTACTATGCCGGCCACGGCTTCCAGTTCAACGGCGAGAACTTCCTGGTTCCGGTCGAAGCCAAGATCGACGACGAGGTCTCGGTCCAGTACGAGACGGTCAAGCTGAGCGAAGTCACGACTGCTCTGGGCTTTGCCAAGGGCGTCAAGATCATGGTGCTCGACGCGTGCCGCAACAACCCCTTCCTCGCGCAGCTGTCGAAGAAGACGCGCAGCATGTCGATTGGCGCCGGCCTTGCACCGATCGCCAAGGCGCAGGGCATGGTGACTGCCTATGCGACGCAGGCCAACGATGTCGCCGCCGACGGCGCCGGCCGCAACAGTCCGTTCACCGCGGCGCTGGTGCAGGAGATCCAGCAGCCCGGCCTCGAGATCGCGACCATGTTCCGCCGCGTCCAGAAGGCGGTCTATGATTCCACCGGCGGCAAGCAGACGCCGGAGCTCTCGCTCTCGCTGCTCGGCGACTTCTACCTCAACCGCGAGGAGACCGACGCCGACATCTGGAAGCGCCTGCGCAGCAGCGACAACCCGGCCGAGATCAAGGCCTTCATCCAGCGCTTCCCGACCAGCTTCTTCGCCGTCGATGCCAAGACCCGGCTCGATCTGATCGAGCGCCGTGGCCTTGCGTCGGGTGAGCGCGAGAAGCTCGAGCAGGAATTCGCGGCGAAGGAGAAGGCGCTGCTGGACCGCGTCCAGCAGGCCGAGAAGGACCGCGCCAAGGCGGCGACGGACCTCGCCGGCCGCGACGCCGGCAAGACCGCCGACACCGAGCGCGCCGTGCCCAAGCCGGGCGAGGTGACGCCGGCCAAGCAGACAGATGCGAATGAGCGCGATCGCCTCGCCAAGGAACTGGCCAAGAAGGAGCAGGAGCTCGCCGCGCTGGAAGCCGAGAAGGCCAAGCTGTCGCAGGAGCGCGAGGAGCGCGAGAAGGCGGTGGCGACGCGGATGAATTCCGGCAGCGTCACCGAATTGCCGCCTCCGCCGAAGCCGCTGCTGCCGGCAGCGCCGGGCACGCGTCCGCAGCGGCAGGAGCCGCGCGAGGTCCAGCAGCCGCGTGTCGTGCTCGACCGCAAGTCGACCGGCATCCTGACCGGCGGCATCGAGACCGCGCCGGAGCCGCGCAACACCAAGCGTCGGCCGGGCGCTGGCGGAGCGGTCGACTGCACCGACGCGCTGATGCGGGCTCAGCTCGGCGATGGCGGCAGCGTTCCGAAGAATTGCCGCTGACAAAGTTGCGAAGCGGCCTTCGCCGTCGGCGAAGGCCAGACATCGCCTCGGACTGAATGCAATTGGGGGCTTCGATGCGTCGTTCTCCGCTCGTCCGCATGACCTTGCTGGCGCTGCTGGCGTCGCCGGCCTTGGGCCTGGCCCAGACACAGCCAGCCCCGAGCGCTGCCCCGGCCGCGGCTCCGACGCCGATCCCGTTCCCGCAGGCGCTGGAGCGGGCTGCCAATGACCTGTTCTCCAAGGCGCAGATCGAGGGAGAGCGTGTCACTCTGGTGATCGATCCATTGATCGACGGCGTCTCCGGCGCACAATCGACCTCGACACGCTCGATGCAGCAGAGCCTGATCGAGCTGGTCGGCAAATCCTATCCGCGCTTCCAGGTGCAGCCTTTCTCGGCCGAGGCGTTGGCGCGCAATCCCGCGGTGCTGGTCGGGACCTTCACCGCGGTCAACAATGCCGGAGACGCGAAGGGCACGCGCGACGCCTACCGGATCTGCCTGACGCTGCTGGACATGAAATCGAAGCGGGTGGTGTCGAAGGGCGTCGCCCGGGCCAAGCCCGAGGGCGTCGACGTCACCCCGACGACCTATTACCGGGACTCGCCGATGTGGTCGAAGGATCCGGCGACCGAAGCCTATATCAAGACCTGCCAGGGCACGAAGCTCGGCGACGCGATCGATCCGCTCTATGCCGAGCGCCTCAACGTCGCCGCGCTGATCAATGACGGCATCCTCGAATACGAGGCGCGGCATTATCGCGAGGCGCTCGCCTTCTACCGGACGGCGCGGACACTGCCGGGTGGCGACCAGCACCGCGTCCGCATCGGCGCCTATCTCGCCAGCAGCAAGCTCGGGCGCAAGGACGATGCGGTCGAGGCCTTCGGCGATCTCGTCGACAGCGGCCTCTCCGGCAACCAGCTGATGGTCAAGCTGCTGTTCCAGCCCGGCTCGACCCAGTTCATCGCCAATCCTGAGATCACCGGGCCTTATCCGATGTGGCTGAGCCAGATCGCGACCCGTGCCCAGCAGAAGGGCGCCTGCCTCGAGATCGTCGGCCACACTTCGCGCACCGGCCTGCCGCAGGTGAACGAGCGGCTTTCGGTGCTGCGGGCGCAATATGTGATGGATCTGCTCCAGGCGGGTGCGCCCGACAGCCGTGGCCGGATGATCGCGAGCGGGCGCGGCTATAACGAGAACCTCGTCGGCACGGGCAAGGACGACGCCAGCGATGCGCTCGACCGCCGGGTCGAGTTCAAGGTGATCGGCTGCTGACGGCGTCGCGGAACCTGCAACGATACGAACGGGATAGACGGAATTCCTCGATGAACGACATGGCCATGAAAGACTTGGCGATGAAAGACTTGGCGATGAAGGACCTGGCGACGAACCCCTATGACGCGGTCGCCTATCCCGGGCACGCCTTCTCGCAGACGCATCCGGCGCATCTGGCGACGATCGCGCATATCCACGGCATGAATCCGGCGCCGACCGCGACGATGCGGGTGCTGGAGCTCGGCTGCGGCAGCGGCGGTAACCTGATCCCGATGGCGCTGCAATGCGCAGGCGCCAGGCTCGTCGGCATCGACCTGAGCGGGCGGGCGATCGCACGTGCCAAGGCGGAAGCGGCAGAGCTCGGATTGAGCAATGTCAGCTTCGAGCAGCGCGACATCATGGCGGTGACGGCGGAGCTCGGCCAATTCGACTATATCCTCGTCCACGGCGTCTATTCCTGGGTGCCGCAGCCGGTGCGCGAGCGGATCATGGCGCTCTTCGGCGAGCTGCTGGCGCCGCAGGGCATCGCCTATGTCAGCTACAACGCCCTGCCGGGCTGCCGGCTGCGCGACATCGCCCGCGACGTCATGCTGTTCGAGACGCGCGACATCGACGATCCCATCGAGAAGGTCAGGGTGGCGCGGGCGGCGATCAAGCGCTTCGCCGAGGCGACCGATGCCGAGACCTTCCATGGCGCGGCCCTGCGCGAGCGGGCGAAGCAGATCGAGGATATCCCGGACAACGTCCTCTACCATGACGATCTCAACCCGGGCGCGCGCGCCTTCGCCCTGCACGAAGTCCTCGCAGCGGCCGAGCCCCATGGGCTGCAGTTCCTGGCCGAGACCTCCTTCCCGAACAATTTCGGCGGTGCGCGCGGGCCGGCGCAGCAGGTGCTGAACGCGATCCCGATCTCGGAGCCGCTGCGGCAGGAGCAGGCGCTCGACCTGCTGATCGGGCGCTGCTTCCGCCAGACCCTGCTCTGCCGCGCCGGTATTACGCTGCATCGCGGCCTCGCGGATTTCAGCTTCGCGCCCTACCACCTCGCCGCCAATGTCCAGGAAGAAGTGGACAAGGTGGACGAGAAGCGGCCGGGGGCAGCGAGCTTCCTGTTCGCCGACGGCGTCCGTCTCGCCGTCGATCTGCCGGCGGCCAAGGCGGCGTTGCGGGCGCTGGGCCGGACCTGGCCGGGCAATATCCGCTATGACGAGCTGGTCGCCCTGGCGCTGCAGGAGGCCGGAGCCGGCTCCGATCGCGAGCATGAGGTTGAGCGCCTGAACGAGGCGCTGACCGCGATCTACCGCGCCGGCCTGATCGAGATCGCCGTGGAGCCGCATCGGCTGGCGACGCGGATCAGCGAGCGGCCGGTCGCGAGTCTGCTGGCGCGGCGCCAGGCGCTGGCGAGCCACGAAGTCACCGATCTGCGCCATCGCGCGGTTGCGCTCGACGGCGTTGTGGTACGCAAATTCGTCAGCCTGCTCGACGGGACGCGCACGCCGGCCATGCTGCTCGACGAGCTCAACGCTTTCCTGGCCGAGGCGCATGCCTCGGGCCGAGGCGGTCCGGCCCTGCCGAAGCAGGCGACGGCGGCGGAGGTCGACATGCATTTGAGGGATGTCGCGCGGCTGGCTCTGCTGGCAGGGTAACGGCAGGCTTGTCGAGGCCGCGCCGGCTGCGTATGGCGGGGCGCGGCAGCAGCGGTAGCGAAGGATGGGGCAGCGCTTCAAGCAGTTTCAAGCCGCATTCCAGGAGGATGCGTGCCTTGAAACCATCATGCGGGCGCAGCGGGGCGGCACCACGCTGACCTGCTCGGCCTGCGGCAGGACGTCGGCCTTCGCGCCGCGCGTGAAGCTGCGCGCCTATGCCTGCCCGCATTGCAATTTCCTGGTTTCGCCCTGCCAGGGCACGCCGCTGGAGAGCCGGCGCATTTCGCTGCAGCTCTGGTTCTTCGCGGTGAAGGCGCTGACCGAGCAGGGCGCGCGCAGCGCCGTCGCGACGCTGGAGCGGGAGGCGGATGTCCCGGCCCAGCAGGCGCGCCGGATGATCGCCGAATTGCAGGAGAGCGCCGGCAAGGAGGCCAAGCCGCCGGACTGGCTGGTGCTGGCGCAGAAGGCGGTGGCCGGCGGCGCCAGTGCCACCAATGTCGCCGCCGGCGTGCCGTTCGCGGTTGCCGACAGTGGCTCGCGGCTTCGGCTCGTCTCGCTGGTCGGGAGCGGCGCGCTGGTGCTGGCGATCGCCGGCGGTGTCGCCGTCGCGACGCTGAAGCCGGGCTCCACCGAGGTGACCGGCGGCTTTGAGCCGATCGAGAGCGTCGAGGCGCCGTCGCTGAAGGCGCCGACCCGACCGTCGCTGATCCTGTCCTCGGTCGAGGGCGATCTCGAGGCCGCCAGGCAGGCGACGCAATTTGCGCTGAACGCCGATCCGTCGCTCGCGGCGATCAAGGAACAGGTTGCCTCGGAGATGCCGAACCAGCCGGCGCTGCCGATCCCGGTGATGCCGCCCTCCAACATCATCCTGGTGCCCCCGACCTTGCCGGGCAAGCCGGGCGCTCCGGCTAATGCGCCGCGCAGCCAGCTGCCGCAGGCGCCGATCAACTATAGCGGCGACCCCAACCAGATCCTGACCTTCGGGCCGATCAAGATCCGCCGGCATCTGGTCGAGATGATCGTCAGGGCAGGGCGGGTCGTCGGTGCCGATCCCACCCTGCTGATGGCGGTCGCCGACAAGGAATCCTCGTTCTCGACAGCAGTGCAGGCCAAGACCTCCTCGGCGACGGGACTCTACCAGTTCATCGAGCAGACCTGGCTCGGCGTGATCTTCGAGTTCGGCCGCAAGCATGGCATGGTCGCGGAAGCGGCGCTGATCACCCGCAACGGCCGGCAGTTCGTCATCGCCGACGCCAATGAGCGCCAGCGTATTCTCGATCTTCGGCGCGAGCCCTATCTCTCGGCGCTGCTGGCGGGGGAGATGCTGAAGCGCGACACGCTCAGGCTGGAGAAGGCGATGGGGCGCCATCTCACCGGCGGCGAGATCTACCTGATCCACTTCCTCGGGCCCGATGCCGCCCAGACCTTCATCGAGACGATGGAAGAGACGCCCGGCGCGAGCGCGGCAGCCCTGCTGCCGAAGCCGGCCGAAGCCAACCGGCCGATCTTCTACGCCCAGGCCGGCGGCGAGACCAAGACGCTCTCGGTCTCCGAGGTGCACAAGAAGTTCGACGAGATGATCAAGGTCAGGCTCGACCGCTACAAGGTGGTGCGCGGCGGGCCGGCCGCCGCTCCCGCACCGGCACGACAGAAATAGGGGCCGGCGGCGAATACCGGCCAGCTCCGGCCAAGGCGATTGCAGCCGCAGCGGATTTGCCGCGGATGCGGCCTTGGCCCATGATCAACCCCACCGCAGGGGCGAGGAGACGACGATGGCGAAGAACCGGTTCGAGCAGGTCGATGAGCCGCAACCCGATGCCATCACGCTGAGCCTCGGCCAGCGCGAGGGCAAGACCTTCGCCCGCATCGCCTGTCCGGCGGAGTTGGCTGCGGGCCACCTCGCCAATGACTTCGTCAGCGACGAGCTCGAACCGGTCGAGGGCTTCCGCTCGGCGGTGCGCCTCGCCAACGAGATCAAGGCGCCGATCGTAGTCGAGGATACCGAAGGTCTCTGGCAGAACGAGTGGGGCGAGCTCTACCGCGAGGATTGATGGCTTGCGTCATGCTCGGGCTTGACCCGAGCATCTCATGCCGAAGGATGGGTCCATGGGAGCATCTTCGTTCTGAGATTCCCGGGTCTGCGCTTCGCTCCGCCCGAGAATGACGCCTCCTGCGATTACTCTATCCGGAAATACTTGATCCCGACGCCGACCTTGCCGCCGGCGCGGGCGATGTCCTGGTGCAGGCCGGGGAAGACGTCGCCGGCGGGGGCCGGATTCGGGCCCGACAGCGTCGGCAGCGGCGCCGAACTCACCAGGGCGAGCACGGTCTGCGGCCGGACCGGGGCTCCCGAGGTCGCCGTCGATTCCAGCTTGAGATTGAAGCTCGCCTTGCCGCCTTCGCGGCGGGTGTAGTTGGCGAGGTTGTAGACCAGCCCGTCATCGCCGATCAGCAGGATGTCGAGGTTCTTGCCGGGGTCGCTCTCGACCGTGCCGGAGAGCGTGTCGCCGCTCCTCATGGTGAAGGCGCCGATCTGCATGACCGGGCTGCGGTCGATGCCGCGGCCGAGCTGGCGCAGGAAATCCACCATCGGGCATTGTGCCGTGGTGACGGTGCGCAGACTGATCTGCGCCTCGTAGCCTTGCGCCTTCTTGAAGGCGGCATCGAAGCTGACGAAGGGCTCGGCCGCGCTGCCGAAGCCTTCGACCGTGGTGCGCTTGTCGGCGACCGCCGTCGGCCACAGGAAGAAACAGGCGCCGCCGTCATAATCGGCGATATAGCGCGCCGTCCGCTCGGCGGCCGTGCGCGGCTCGGGCTCCGGTGCCGGTGAGGCTGGCGGCGGAGCGACGGGAGCCGATTTCGGACCGGTCTTGGCGGCGGGCGTCGTCGGCTGAGGGGGCGGCACCGGGGTCAATTCCGGTGTCGGGGGCGCGGGGGATTGCGAGGACGGAGCCGGTTGTGGCGGCGCGGCGGGAACGGAAGGTGCCGGCGGCTGGAGCGTGGGCGGCTCGCTCTGGCTTGCCGGCTGCGGTGCTGCCTGCGGCGGTGTCGCTGGCGTGAGCTCCGGCACCGTGCTGCTCGATCCCGCGCCGGGCGAGGCCGGCGGGCGGTCGTCGCTCAAGGCGGGCGGCGGGCTGTTCAGCGCCTGCTGGACCGGGCTGGTTCCGCCCAGCATTTTCCAGGCGAAGAACCCGCCCCCGGCGAGCAGCGCGAGTACCGCGACGCCGGCGACAAGCGGCCAGGGAAAGGCGCGTCCGCCGCCTCCGGCGGAGCTCGCGCCGCCTTTCGCCTGCCAGGAGGCGACCTCGGCCATATCGGCCGGACGATCCTTCGGATCGGGCGCGAGCATGCGCGCCAGCAGCGGGCGGATGCGCTTGTCGATCGTCGCGAGATCGGGAACGCGGCGGCGCTTCTCCAGGATCTGCATCTGGGTGCCGCCCATGTCGAGCGGGCGGCCGCCGAGCGCCTCGGCCAGCACCAGGCCGAGGCTGTAGATGTCCGACTTGCCGGTGACCTCGGCGCCGTAGAGGCCGAGCTGTTCGGGCGAGACGTAGTTGTATTTGCCGGCGAAGCCGGAGCCGATCACCGTCTTCTCGGCGAGCTTCGATTTGGCGATGCCGAAATCGATGATCTTGGCGCGCGTGACCTGGCCGCCGGGCAGGATGATGTTGTCCGGCGAGACGTCGCGATGGGTAATTCCCAGCATATGAGCGGCATGCAGGCCGGACGCGATGCGCCGGCGCAGCAGGTCGACCTGCTCAAAGGGCAGCGGGCCCTGCTTCAACAGGTCGGACAGCGACTTGCCGTCGACGAACTCCATGGCGAGATAGGTCGCCTGCGTCGCCGGGTCGACGGTGAAGACGTAATAGCGGACGATTGCCTCGTTGTAGAGGTTGTGCAGCGCCGCCGCCTCGTTGCGGAACAGGGCGATGACGTTGCCGTCCTGCGCCATGTCGGAGCGCACGATCTTGATCGCCACGGCATCGCCGGTCTGGATGGCGCGGCCCTGATAGACCTCGCCCATGCCGCCCGTCGCGATCAGGCGCTCGATCTCGTAGATGCCGTTCAGCCGCACGCCGGGCGCCAGGCCCGTGCGCGGCATGAAGACGGTGCGGTCGGGGTCGCTCATGGCGCATCGCTCCTGCGCTGGCGCATGTTCGGCACCCAGCGCGTCTTTTCGCTTCCGCCGTCGTGATGATAGCGCACCACGATCACGGTGACATTGTCGGTGGCGCCGCGCTCCAGCGTCAGCGCCAGCAGGGCGTCGCAGGCAGCCTGCGCGCCGCTGGAGACGGCCGCGCGGAGGATTTCCTCGTCGCGGACATGGTCGGTGAGCCCGTCCGAGCAGAGCACGAAGACGTCGCCGCCTTCGAGCTCGCCATGGTCGATATCGAGCTCGGGCCGGTCGTGGACGCCGATGGCGCGGGTGATGACGTGGCGCCGCGGCCAGGTTCGCGCCTCCTCGATCGTGAGCAAGCCGCGCTCGATCATGTCCTGGGCCTCGGTGTGGTCGCGGGTGACCTGGGTGATCTGCCCGCCGCGAACGAGATAGACGCGGCTGTCGCCGCACCAGACGCAGGCGAAATGGCGGCCATGGGCGAGCAGCACGGCGAGCGTCGCGCCCATGGTGGCGCCATCATGCTCGCGGATCTTGCGGCGCAGTTCGGCATTGGCCTCGACCACGCTGCGTTCGAGCCGGCCGAGCAGTTCGGCGGCAGAAGCGGCCTGGCCGACGGCCGACAGGCTCTCCGCCACGGTCGCGCTCGCCATCGCGCCGTTCTGATGGCCGCCCATGCCGTCGGCCACGGCCCAGAGCCCGTGCTCGGGCCGGACCACGAGATTGTCCTCGTTGTGGCTGCGCACGCGCCCGGCATGGCTGACCGCGCCGGTCTCGAAGGAAGAGCCGGTGCGGTGCTCGTTCATGTCGTCGATCCTGCGCCGAGGAAAGCGTCGAAGCGGCCGGTCAGGAGACCCGTGAAGAGATAGGGGCTGGGCAGGCCATGGCCGACCAGAGCGAGCGGCTCGAAATCGTCGCCGCCGATGGTCCAGAGATAGCTGGCATGGGCATAGGCACGGGTATGGTCCTCGACGCGCAGCGCCGAGAGCCGGGCCGGGAAGGTCGCGGAATCGAGGGCGCTGACGATCGTGCCGTCGGAGAGGCGCACCATGTCGGCGGGCGGGGCCGCCTTGAGGGCGTCATTGGGCAAAGCGAGCCCGCCGAGCGCGTGCGCGACCGCCTCATAGCTCGCCTCGGGTTCGAGCGCGCGCAGGAGGAAGTCCTCGGCCTGGGCGAACCAGGCGTCCTGCGGATCGAGCTCGGGCGGCGGGATCGCGGCGCCAGGCTCGGCGAGGGCGAAGACCGTCAGCGGGAAATAGCGGCCGATGCCGTCGACGGAGGGCATGAAGGCGCCGGCGACCGTGGTGCCGCAGAAGGCGCTGCCGAACCAGAAGCGCCAGATCGGCGCGTTGAGGAAGGCATCCTGCCAGCCGCCGCCGAGCTCGACCCGGCTGGCGGTGAGTCCGCCCTGGAGCCAGCGCTCATAGGCGGAGAGAAAGGCAGTCGGCGCATTCAGCGCGATGAAATCCCGCTTGCCCGGCAGCTTCCCGAACAGTCCGCATGTCATCTCAAATCCCCGCCGGACAACGGATTTCACGCAGCGCGGGCAGCACCAGCGGGTTCTTCAGCGAGCCGACGCCGAACTGGTAGCCGATCTGACGGCCGCCGGCGGCGAGGGTGAAGACGACATTGTCGCCCTGGCGCAGCACCGAGCCGGCATCGAGCAGGCGGAAGAACGACCAGACGCCGGTGCGGTCGAACATCTTCACCTCGGTCGGCGCCGCCGGCGTCGGGCTGTTGGAGAAGAAGCCGCCGCCGAAGATGCCGCCGGCATTGTTGTTGGCGGCAGCAGCGCCGCCGATCGTCAGCGTGATCGAGGTCTTGGCGAGGCCGCCGCCTGGCCACATCACCGGGGTCGGCGTGTTGACGCCCTGCTGGCTCGCCACGGTGAAGCCGTTGATCTCGAGCTTGGCGCCGGAAGCGTCGGAGGAGAGGGTGGTCGGCACCACCACCATCTGGAAGTTCGGCAGGTTGCCGCCGGTCGGGAAGAAGGCCTCGCGGATGTCGTTCGCGCGCTGGAACTCGCGCAAGGTCGTCGGCGAGAGGGCGCGGGCGACGCGGCTGTCCTGGCGCCAGCTCCAGTTCTGGCCGGACTTGTCGATATAGGGGTCGAGCCGCTCCTTCATGAACTTGTCCATCGCACCGGTGCCCGGCGCGAAGAGCTGGGCGAAGTCGGCAAGGCCGATCTCGCTCGTGCTGCCCTTGGCGAAGGGATAGCGGTTGGCCAGCAGGCTGGAGCACCGGCCGGTGACCTCGCTGGCCAGCGCCTGGCGCAGCAGCGAGACGGTCGCGCCGGTGGCATCGCCCTCGAAATCGTTCACGGCAGCGACGATCATCGCGTCGAACGGCGCCGGATAGCGCGAGGAGTTGCCGCGCAGCGAGGCGATCAGCGGCACCAGCGCGGCATTGGCCGCGGCGGCCTGCGCCGGCGTGGTCGCGGCCATTGCCAGATTCTGGTTGATCTCGGCAAAGATCTGCAACGCCTGGTCGACCGGCCGCTTGCCGCCATCGCCCTCGACCAGGACGTGGAACGCCTTGAACTGCGCCTCGATATTGGCGCCGAGCGCCTCGCCGCCGCTGCCGCCGGCAATGACGCGATCGACGCCGGGGGCGCTGAGCGGCAGGCTTGTGCCGAGGCGGCTGAGCGAGTAGTTGGCGCGCTCCTCCAGGGTCTTGGCCGCCTTGTCGGCGACCTGGCCCGCCATCTTCTCGCCAGCCGACGGCCTTTTCGCCGCCCGCTCCTTGGTCAGCTGCGTCTCGTCGCGGATCGATTCGAGCAATTGCTTGAAGGGCGAGGTCGGCGCGGAGATGGCCGAAAGCGCGATGTATTTCGGCTTGTCGGCGTTGAGGGGCCGCAGCTTCAGCCGGCGCAAGGCCTTCTGCCAGGAGGCGGTGAAGTCGCGGGCATAGAGCTTGAGCAGGTCCTGGAACAGGCTGGCATATTGCGAGGTGATCGCCGCCTGGTCGGCATTGTCGCCGAGCACCCAGCGCTCCTTCTCGATGCGCTCGCCGATATCGCCGAGCCGGTCGACGAAGGCGCTCTGGAAGCCGTCATAGGTGTAGAAATACGGCACCCGGATCGAATCCAGATCCTCGCCCGAGACACCCTCGAAAACCAGCCGCGCATCGGAGCCGCCACGGATCGCCGCGACCCAGTCACGGGCGGCGTTGCGCCCTTGCGTGCGCAGCAATTCATAGGCGCGCTCGGCGATGCTGAGCCGGCGCAGCGTGCGCTGGCTGTTCTCGATCAGCGGCTGGTTGAGCTTGACCACCGGCTCAGCTCCGTCGTCGAGGTCGAGCAGGGCGACGAGATGCTCCTCCAGCGCCTCGCGGCCCTTGGCGTTGGCGGCGCCAGGGAAGAGGTTCTCGGCCCAGTCCTGCCGCATCCAGGCGAGGACGAGGTCGCGGTCGAGCGGAGCGCGGCCGCCGACCATCAGATAGACCTTGAGTGCCTCGTAGATGAAGCCGGGATTGTTGACGTTGGCCTCGAGCTGCTCTTCCAGCCGATAGATGATGCGCGAGCGCAGCAGTCGCTCCAGCGCCTGGTGGTAGCTCTCCTGCGTCGCCGATTGCAGGCGCTCGCGCTGGCTGAGGCCGAAGGTGGCGGCGACCGGGGTCGGCTCGTCCTTGTCGGCATAGCCGGCCGGCATGTGGCGCAGCTTGTGCAGCAGCGGCAGGATGCGGCTGAAATTACGATCGGAGAGGGTGGTCTCCTGCAGTACCGGGGCGGCGCTGGAGCGATAATCGGCGAGGCCGTAATTGGTCTGGTTGATCAGATCGCTGTTGCGGGCATAGCTCGTCCACCACATCCCGCCCAGCGCCAGCGAGACCAGCGCGATTGCGCTGAAACCGGCGATGCGCAGCAGGGTCGAGCGGCGCGCGGCGCGCAGGTCGGTCGAGACCCAGCCGGACTCGCCGATGATCACCTTCTGGATCAGGTCGGTCAGGAAGAAGCTCTTGCCGCGGCCGGAATAGGAGCCGGAATCGGCGTGATCGCTGCCGAAATTGCGAGAGAGTGCGCCGATCAGCTGGTCGATCGGCGTGCCTTCCTGGGTGCCGGAGGTGAAGTAGAAGCCACGCAGGGTCGCGCTCGACTGGTAGCGCGTCGGCTCGAAGACGCGGCCGAGGAAGTCGATGATAACAGGCTTCAGCGTCGCCATCTGGCTCGGCAGGCCGAAGAGCTTGGCGCGCGAGGTCGGGTTGTGCTCGTCCTGCAGGCGATCCGAGAGCCGCTCGTTCAGGCGCTCGATCAGCGCGTCGAACTCCGGCGGCACATCGCCGATCATGTTGCGGGTCTTGTCGATGGTCTGGAAGGTGTGGCCCCAGACCATGCGCCGCTGCGGTTCCGAGAGCGCGGCGAAGAACTCGTTGAAGCCGGCGATCAGGTCGGCCTTGGTGAAGACGGCATAGACCGGGAAATCGATCTTGAGCCGCTCATTGAGCTCGAGCAGGCGGGCGCGGATCGCATCGGCATGGGCGATGATCTCTTCCGGCGAGGAGGTCAGCAGATCCTCGATGCTGATCGCGACGATGACGCCGTTGATCGGCTGGCGCGGACGGTTGGCCTTGAGCAGATCGAGGAAGGACAGCCAGCTGGTGCGCTCGGCCCTCGTATCGGTATCCTGCGTGGTGTAGCGGCCGGCGGTGTCGATCAGCACCGCGTCCTCGGCGAACCACCAGTCGCAATAGCGGGTGCCGCCGGCGCCGGCCACGGCAGCCGGGGTCTGGCCGCCGCGGGCGAGCGGGAATTTCAACCCGGAATTGATCAGCGCCGTCGTCTTGCCGGCGCCGGGCGGGCCGATGATGACATACCAGGGCAGATCGTAGAGGTAATCGCCGCCATCCTTGCCGCGGGTGCGCCTGAGCGTCGCCAGCGCATCGCGCATCGCGGCCGAGAGCGCGGCTCCGTCGCCGGTCTGGCTTTCCTCCTTCGCCATCGCGTCGGAGAGCGCGGCGACGGCCCTGCGCCGCTTGACCACGATCCAGGCGATCCAGCCGAGCGCGCCCAGCATCAGGATGAGCGCGATCGGCAGCCTGACCCAGACCGACTCGAACGGGCGCACTTCGCCAAAGGCGACGAAGGGGCCGCCGAACCAGATCAGCAGCGTCAGCGCCAATGCGCCGACGAAGATGGCTGCGATCCTGAGCCACGTCGCAAGATTCATCGTCTACCCGTCTCCTGCATCGTCGTCCGTCCTAGCCGTTGCGCTGGATCAGGATCTCGACGCGTCGGTTCTTCGCCTTGCCAGCCACGGTCGCGTTGGTGTCGATCGGCACGTCGGAGCCCTTGCCGTCGGTGCTGATGCGGTCCGGCTGCTTCAGTCTGGTCTTGAGGAGCGCGCCGACCGCCACGGCGCGCGCCTTCGACAGTTCGAGATTGTTGGGGAAGCGGGCGCTGCGGATGGGGTCGGTGTCGCTGTGGCCGACGACCTTGATCGCGCCGCCTTCCTCGTTGAGCACGGTCGAGATGCGCTCGATCAGCGGCCTGAACTCATCGCGTACCACCGCCTGGCCGGGATCGAACAAGGTGATGCCCATCAGGCGCACGATGATCAAATTCGGCGTGACCTCGCAGGTGATCGGCGGCTGCACGGTGCCGCAGACCTTGGGCGGCTGCGCCGGCGGCGGCAGAGGCGGCGGCGGCCTCGCTGCGACCTTGCGGATGATCTCGATGTCGCCCTTGGGGTGGACTGCGAGCAGGGCGCTGGCCGACGCCTCGGCATTGCCGCCGAGCAGGGCACGGAAGATGAAATAGAGGCCGAGCACCGCGACCGCGGCAACGGCGGCGACCGACCAGACCGGGATCTTGAAGCCGGCGAGCCTGGCGGTCAGCGCCTGGCCCTGCCAGCGCGGCGACAACTCGGGGTCGGGCTGCTTCACCCGGCGCAGCGTCTCGAACAGGCCACGCTGGATCATCTGCAGGTTGGCGGCGCCGCCCGCCGAGGTGCGATGCACGCCCTCGAAGCCGAGGGCCAGGCAGACATGCATCAGCTCCAGCAGGTCGTAATTGACCGACGGGTCCTTCCTCGCGCGTTCCAGCTCTTCGAAGAAGCGCACGCCGCCGGTGCGCTCGCCGAAGAAGCGCGAGAGCATGCTGTACTGCGTCCAGACATGACGGTCCTCGCCTGGGATGTTCTGGACGATGTCATCGGCGAAGGCGCAGATGATGTATTTGGCGGTGCGCGTCTGTTCGGCGGTGAAGCCGGCTGCCCGGACCTCGTGGTCGAAGGCTTCGATCGTCTCGCCGACCTGGCCGATCATCTGCGTCGCCGGCGCCCTGGAGAGATTGGCGCGCAGGCGCCCGAGCAGGAGCAGCAGCGGGCCAGCCGCCTTGAGCAGTGGATTGGTGTTCGGCGTGAGCATCTGCTCGCGCTTGGGCAGGGCCTGCGGCACATAGCCCTGTGGCGGAGGCGGTGGCGCGCTTGGTCGCGGCAGCGGCTGCGCCATCCATTCCTCGCCGCCGGGCACGCCGGGTGAGGGCGCTGCCTGCGGATATTGCGGCGCGCCGGAGGGCGCATAGGGCGAGGGCTGCGGGGGGTAGCCGGCAGGCGGAGGCGGGTAGGGCGCGTTCGGCGGCGGATAGGGCTGGCCCTGGGGCGGATAGGGTTGCCCTGGCGGGTAGCCTGGGGGCGCCTCCGCCGGGCGCGAGGGCGGCGGCACGCGCCGTCCGGCCGGGTTCGGCCGGATGAAGGTCCGGTCCGAGCGGCCGAACGGATCGGAGCCGTCATTGCTCATCGCCTGCCCTCGAGCACGGCCCAGAGCTCCATTTCGAGATCGGGCCAGTCACCGGAGAAATGCATGCCGATCGAACTTGCCGTGCTGAACTCCGGCCAGAGCGGCGAGGTGCGGTCGAGATAGAAATAGACGTGGTCGGTCAGCGCCCGGATCTGGGGCGGCGGCGTCGGCAGGTGGACGAGATTGATGCCCGGCAGATGGGCATGGACGATCTCGTTCATCTTGGTGTTGGGGCCGATCTTGAACAGATGCGGGAACTGCGACTGGATCTCGGTGAGGGGCCGGCGCGCCGCCACCTCCAGGACCAGGGTCGCATTGCGCATCAAGGCGCGGTCGCGGATCGTCGACATGAAGGCGTTCTGCGCCCGCTCGACGATCTCCAGCCGGATGGCGCGACGGCCGAGCTGGGCCGAGAGGAAGTCCTGGATGTCGCGCACCACCGGGGTGAAGCAACCCTCCAGGTCGTCATGGTCATAGGCCGGATAGTCGCGGGCGCGGCGCTCGGCGGTGGTGAAGGTCGCAAGCTCGCCGGCAATGGCGAGCAGCGTGACGAACAGGCGCTCCGGGTGGACGAAGCGCGAGCCGCGCATGTGCTTGAGAACCGGGATGTGCCGGTTGAGCAATTGCAGGATGAAATAGTCGGCGCTCTGCAGGCCGCCGCCGGCGGTCGGGTCGGCGGCGTAGCGGGCGAGCTCCTCCAGCTTGTTGTCGATCCAGCCGATGACGCGGTCCATCCAGCCGTCGACCACCGGATGGGCTGAGCAGAGCAGCACGGGCGGCGCGAACTTCTCGTCGAACAGGATGGCGCGGTCGCGCACTTCGAGGATGCGCCCGAGCGCCAGGCCGACATAGCCGGGCTTGCTCGTCTTGCGCAGCTCCAGGCCGAAGCGCGGATGGGCGATATCGATCTCCTCGTCGACGCGCAGCGAGGCGGTCGAGTCGATCAGCATCTCGGTCGCCGGATAGAAGCGGCTGGCCGAGCCGTTCAGGCTGTCCTCGACCTCGCGGGTATTGGAGGCGGCGAGCGGCAGCGACAGCCAGGCGATCTGGCCGGCGGCGTTCTCCGGCACCTCGATGGCGGGCGGCAAAGGCGAATTGTCCGGCATGGCGAAGGGCGTGCCGTCCGGCATCACGCCGACGGCGCGCCGCAATCCGATGCGGCTCTGCTGGGCCAGGTCGCGGTCGATCTCGAGCACCGAGAACCCCCACGGATAGGGCGTGACGTGCCGGACGCGATTCTCCAGCAGGTTCTCGAGATAGCGATCGTTCTGCTGCAGATGATGCGGCCGCAGGAACAAGCCTTCGGACCAGACGACCTTACTGTACCACGACATCCGGTTCTCGCTATCTCAAGGCCTATCCAGAACACTATACGGCTCGTTCCCGAGCGTCACCATTGCAATGTCATCGCTGCTTCCACCATTGCTGGCTTCAGGGCGGATTTCGCCACGCGCTGCGAAATCATCGCAAGCGGGCGCAGATGGTTGTAGCGTGAGACGCAGCCGACGGGCCGTCGCCTATTGGGGCAGCAGGATGAACCAGAACCAGGTGCCAGATTACGATCGCAGCGGTCGGTTCCCGATCGACGAGGATGGCTGGCAGGTCGTCGATCTCAACCGGATGCTCTATCCGGGCGGCCCGCATGCCCTGCGGGTTCATGCGCCGGGGTTTCCGGCATTCCATTTCGGCTGGCGGTTCTCGACGAGCAACCCGGCTCCGACCGACAACCGCATCGTCGCCTCGCATATCGGGGCCAAGCTCGGCGGATCGCCATTGCCGCGGGTGAGCTTCACCCCGGCCGTTCTCGCGCGGATCCAGGAGCGTCTGCGCATCTACGCCATGCTCCACCCGGTGCCGCTGTTCGGAGAGAGGATCACCGGCGTCGATTTCGTCGCCGAGGATCCGATGGTCGAGATCTTCTGAGATGGCCAAGCTCAGCGCGAAGGACGCGATCGCACAGATCAAGCCGGGAGCGAGCCTGGACGAGCTGCGCGCCTTGGCGAGCCAGGTTTCTGCCGCGCCCGCCGGCCCAGACGTGATACTCTATTCAGCGGTTTCCGAGGAGGCGAAGCGGAACTGCCAGGACGGCACGGGCTATGCGCTGATCGACGATACGGAGCGCGCCGCCCTGCTGTCGAGCGACGATTTCCTGTTCGCGGTCGCGCAGGCGGCTGGAATCAGCGAGACCAATCCGAAACGTGCGATCGACAATCTGATGAAGGGAAGCCGCCTGCCAGACGGACATCCCGACAAGGCTGCCGCGACCATCGGCAATGCCGCCATGTTCGGTGTCGAGGCGGATGCGGCGGCGCTGCAGAACTCGTTCTGGGGCCTGGCCTCGCGTGAATTCGCCGAAGGCGCTTCGGGACATGTCGTGCTGCTGCTGGGCCGCCCCGTTCAGAAGGTGTTCTGGGCTGTCGAGCTGCCGGCGCTCCAGGCTGCCTGTGCGGCCGGCAAGCTGCCCGGTTCGACGATCAACGGAATCCCGATCGCATCGCTGCCGCCCAGCCCCAATGTCGCCCTCAGCACACTCTGGCCCTCAGCCGAGGCGCGCGCAAAAGTCTTCACTCCGCCGGCGCCGGCCTCTCCGTCAGCGCCGGGCGGAGGCGGTGGAGGTGGTAGCGGAGGCGGGGGAGGAGGAGCCGGTCGCCCCGCTGCCCGCATCCTCGACCCGGTCATCCACCCGCTGCCCGGCATGCTGCAACCAGGGCCGGGTAGCTTCAACGTGATCATCGGCAGCAAACCCGCCTGGCGCGGCGTTCCGGCCGCGGCCGCGGCGGCGATCCAGTCGGCCAAGGCGACCTCCGACGCGGCGATCACAACCGCAGAGGCGGCGACGGTGGCTGCCGCCCCAACGCCCGGCGCGGCCGCCGCGAAGACGGCGGAGGAGGGCGTCAAGGCCACGGCAGCGACCACCATGGGCTCGACGATCACGAGCGCCGCCGGCGGCGCCGACATCCACGCCTGCTTGACGCCGCTGCCGATCCCGCCACACGGGCCTGGCGTGGTGATCGACGGCTCGCAGACCGTGCTGGTCAACGGCTTGCCGCTTTGCCGCATGGGCGACACGATCATCGAGGCGGTCGGGCCGCCGAACAAGATCGCCATGGGCGAGCCGACCGTGCTGATCGGCGGCTGAGATGGGGCGTCGCCGTTCTCCCGACCGGGCCGTGGCAGCGCAGGAACGCTTCCGCCTGCTGCGCGTCCAGCGCTTTTCATCCGACACCGAGCAGGCGCTCTGGCACGGGCGCTCGCGCAACACCCGTGTCGCCAAGGTGCTCGTCTACATGGCCGCGATCCGGATGCCGGACCGGCCCGGACTGCCACTGACGCCCAATCCGAACGTGACCTGCAAGGGTGCCGAGCAGCAGTTCTTCAGTGCCTCCGGCGACAACCAGGCGGCCCATCTGCTGCCGGGGCAGATCCTGATCGACAACACCTATCCCTGGCTCTTCCTGCAGGGCGAGCCGGCGCGGCTGCTGCAGAACGAATTCGCCTATGTCGATCCGATCCACGCCAACTACAACGCGGCCGACCGCCTGGCCGAGCGCAACGGCATGGTCGATGCGTTTGCAGCCGCCTGCCGCGCGGTGCTGACCGGCACGGGAGACGCCGAGCGTGACGTCGCCAACGCCTATCATCGCGTCTGGGTGCCGGGCGCGCTCGCCGCGATCGCTGCGGCCGAGAACGAATTGCGCACCGAGCCGCTGCCTCCGCCGCTCGTCTACGGCACGGGGCCCGAGGACTTCGGCATGATCCTCAATCTCGAGGAGCGCAGCCAGGCGATGAACGACGAGGAGATCTGGGACAGTTTTGAGCAGCTCAGCATGCTCGACTACTATCGCGCCGCCTTCGACGAGACGCCGCGCGAGATCGAGCCGCGCTCCATCGTCACGGCGTTGAATGCGCTGGTGAACTGAAGGCTGCTCAGCGCCGCGCTCCCGGTGGTGCCGTGGCGACGATCAGCCCGGCTGCGACGATCACCGCGATCCCCGCCCAAGTCATCGGCGAGGGCAGGTCGCCGAACAGGGCAAAGCCGAGCGCGGTGGCGCCGATCAGCTCGAGATAGACCAGGGGCGAGAGCGTCCCGACCGACGCGAGGCGGAAGGCGCTGATCGTCATCAGATTGCTGAGCGTCGAGACGAGGCCCATCAGCAGAATGAGCAGCAGGCCCTCACGCGTCGGCATGGTCCATTGCAGTACGGCGAAGGGCATCAGCATCAGGATGCCGAGCACGAGCTGGATCGTCAGGGTTGAAACCGGCGATCTGCCCTGCGCTGTCGCCCGCGTCAGTACCAGATAGCAGGCCATGCAGAAGCCAGAGGCGAGCGCGATCAACGTGTCGGCGCTGGTCTCGGTCCCGGGGCGCACGACGAGGATCGCGCCGACGAACCCCAAGACCACCGCCGAGAGCTTCCGGCGATCTAGCCGCTCGCGCAGCGCGATTGCGGCAAGCAAGGTCGCTGCGATCGGGGCGATAAAATAGGCGCCGAGCGCATCGGCCAGCGGGATGCGCGCGATCGCCACGAAATAGAGCGTCATCGCCGCGACCAGGAAAGCGGTGCGCACGACCTGGGCAAGCCAGTATCGGGCACGCGACGCCGGAGCGTGCGCCGGCTCCGGTGCTCGCCCGCGCTGGATCAGGGCCACCGGCAGGATGAAACCGAGCGCCGCGATATAGCGCACCCAGCTGAGGAAGGCCGGGGAGTGGGCGCCGCTGAGATATTTGGCGATGGCGTCGGAGCTCGGGATGATCAGCATCGCCGTCGCCATGAGCAGCAGGCCGATTGCTTCGTCGCGCCGTTTGGAATGCGCTTGATCGGGAAAAGGAGACATGTCGCGACCCTATCTGATTCCGTGTGGCCGGCGGCGTTCCCGTAAACGCGTCTGCAGCGTCGGCAAATGCGCGTTAACCGCGCCCAGCATCTTCCGATCCGCGCTGACGTTGCGATATTGACGTGAACAAGAAGGGAACTAAATTGAACATATAGAGAACAAAGGAGATGGGTCATGGTGATCGCCCGCAAGCTGATGGCCGGAGCCGTGGAATTCCTGGCGCTCGCTCTCTTCGTCGGAATGATCTGGGTCTGGGCGGCCCTGGCCTCGGGACCGCATGTCTGAGCGGCGTCTCGTGGCCGCAGCCAAGTGCCATCGCGCCGGCATCCACAGCCGCGCAGATGGACCGGCTCGACCGGGCAGGGGTGGCGCGCCATAAGCGGTTCGGAGCATGCTCCGGAATTGAGAATCGGCGCAGATTCTTCCACCCAGCTTCGCGGCTGAGTGGACGGCGCGCCGGAGGGCGCGATGACCGACCGCAAAGACGATACACAGGTTCAGGACGAGGTCGGCTTCGTCCACCTCCATGTCCATTCGAGCTATTCGCTGCTCGAAGGCGCGATCCAGGTCGGCGCGCTCGCCAAGCTCGCCGCCGGCGACGGCCAGCCGGCGATGGCCCTGACCGATACCAACAACCTGTTCGGCGCACTCGAATTCTCCGAGAAGCTGGCGAGCGCCGGCATCCAGCCGATCGCCGGCGTGCAGCTTTCGGTCGATTTCGCCGATGAGGACACAGGCGGGCGCAAGCCGCTCCAGAGCGTGATGCCGCATGTCGTGCTGCTGGCGACCAGCGAAGCCGGCTACGGCAATCTGATGAAGCTGGTGACGGAAGCCTGCCTCGCTGCGGCCGGCGGCAGCCCGGTCGCGAGCATCGACCATCTCGCAGCCTATCACAACGATATCATTGCCCTGACCGGTGGAGCGGGCGGGCCGCTCGACCTCGCCTTGCGCGCGGGCCAGCCGGCACAGGCGGAAGCGCGATTGCAGCGCCTCTCGGCGATCTTCGGCGACCGGCTCTATGTCGAGATCCAGCGCCATGAGCGCGAGGACGAGACGGCGGTCGAGGCCGGCTTGCTCAGGCTCGCCTATGACAACGACCTGCCCATCGTCGCGACCAACGAACCCTTCTTCGCCAAGCCGGCCGATTTCGAGGCGCATGACGCGCTGCTCGCCGTGGCGGCGGGGCGTCTACTCTCCGATGGCGAGCGTCGGCGGGTATCACCCGCGCATTTCTTCGCCAGCCGCGAGGAGATGAAGCGGCGCTTCGCCGACCTGCCGGAGGCGCTGGCCTCGACCGTCGAGATCGCCCGGCGCTGCTCCTGGCGTGTCGGCACGCGCAAGCCGATCCTGCCGCGCTTCGGCGAGGAGGGACGCGACGAGGCCGAGGAGCTCGAAGCGCAGGCGCGGGCCGGCCTCGCGGCGCGGCTGGCCAAGCACGGTCCGGCCGAGGGTTTCACGGTCGAGGCCTATGACAAGCGGCTCGATTTCGAGCTCTCGATTATCACCCGGATGAAATTTCCGGGCTACTTCCTGATCGTCTCGGACTTCATCAAATGGGCCAAGGCGCAGGACATCCCGGTCGGGCCGGGCCGCGGCTCGGGCGCGGGCTCGCTGGTCGCCTATGCGCTGACCATCACCGACGTCGACCCGCTGCGCTTCGGCTTGCTGTTCGAGCGCTTCCTCAATCCCGACCGCGTCTCGATGCCGGACTTCGACATCGACTTCTGCCAGTACCGGCGCGAAGAGGTGATCGAGTACGTCAAGCATCGCTATGGCGAGGAGCGCGTCGCCCAGATCATCACCTTCGGCACCCTGCAGGCGCGCGGCGTGCTGCGCGACGTCGGCCGCGTGCTGGAGATGCCCTACGGCCAGGTCGACAAGCTGACCAAGCTGGTGCCGCAGAACCCGGCCAAGCCGATCACGCTGCCGGAGGCGATCGCCGGCGAGCCCAAGCTGCAGGAGGCGGCGGCGGAGGAGCCGGTGGTCGGGCGCCTGCTCGAGATCGCGCAGAAGCTCGAGGGCCTGCACCGCCACGCCTCGACCCACGCCGCCGGCGTCGTCATCGGCGACCGGCCGCTGGAGCAGCTCGTCGCGCTCTCGGTCGATCCGCGCACCGGCATGCGCGTCACCCAGTTCAACATGAAATGGGTCGAGCAGGCCGGGTTGGTGAAGTTCGACTTCCTCGGCCTGAAGACGCTGACGACGCTGACCATCGCGGTGCAGCTGATCGCCCAGCGCGGCATTTCGGTCGACCTGGCGCAATTGCCCTTCGACGATCCCAAGACCTACGAGATGCTGGCGCGCGGCGAGACAGTCGGCGTGTTCCAGGTGGAATCGGTCGGCATGCGCAAGGCGCTGGTCGAGATGAAGGCCGACCGGATCGAGGACCTGATCGCGCTGGTGGCGCTCTACCGTCCCGGTCCGATGGACAACATCCCGACCTATTGCCGCCGCAAGCTCGGGCTGGAGGAGCCGACCTATCTCCATCCCGGCATGGAGCCGTTCCTGTCCGAGACGCATGGCATCATCGTCTACCAGGAACAGGTGATGCAGGTGGCGCAGGCGCTGTCGGGCTATTCGCTCGGCGAAGCGGACCTTCTGCGCCGCGCCATGGGCAAGAAGATCAAGGCCGAGATGGACGCCCAGCGCGACCGTTTCGTGAAGGGCGCGATCGAGGCCGGCCTGAAGAAGGACCTGGCCTCCGAGATCTTCGATCTTCTGGCGAAGTTCGCCGACTACGGCTTCAACAAGAGCCACGCGGCGGCCTATGCCGTCGTCGCCTTCCAGACCGCGTATCTGAAGGCCAACTACCCGGTCGAGTTCATGGCGGCGTCGATGACGCTCGACATCGGCAACACCGACAAGCTCTCGGAATTCCGGCGCGAGGCCGAGCGGCTCGGCATCAAGGTCGAGCGGCCCTCGATCAACCGCTCCGGCGTCGATTTCGACGTCGCCGACGGCGCGATCCGCTATGCGCTCGGCGCGATCAAGGGCGTCGGCCGGGCGGCGGTGGAATCGATCGTCGCGGCGCGAACCAAGGAAGGCCCGTTCCGCGACCTCGCCGATTTCGCCCGACGGATCGATACGCGCCTGGTCAACCGGCGCACGATCGAGGCGCTGATCTCGGCCGGTACGCTCGACGAGATCGAGCCGGAGCGGGCCAAGGCGATGGCGGCGGTGGACGGCATGCTGGCGCTCTCGAACCGCATTCGCGACGAGGCCGCGGCCGGGCAGCTCGACATGCTCGGCAGCAGCGGGAACGCGGAAGCCTTCCGGATCCCGCCCTTCGAGCCCTGGGCGCCGGCTGAGCGGCTGAAGCGCGAGCACGAAGCGGTCGGCTTCTTCCTCTCCGGCCACCCGCTCGACGAATACGAGCACGTGCTGAAGCGCCTGCGGGTGCAGAGCTATGCCGACTTCGCCCGCGCCGTCCGCGCCAGCGGCACCTCGATCGCCAAGGTCGCCGCCTCCGTCATCGACAGGTCGGAACGGCGGACCAAGTCCGGCAACAAGATGGGCATCGTCCAACTCTCCGACCCGACCGGCCAGTTCGAGGCGATCCTGTTCTCGGAAGGGCTGCAGCGCTATCGCGAGCTGCTGGAGCCGGGTGCCGCGCTGGTGATCCGGCTCTCGGCCGTGCTCGACGGCGAAGAGGTCAGGCCGCGCATCGAGGATGTCGAGCGGCTCGACGATCTCGCCGGCCGGCAGAAACAGGATCTCTGCATCTTCCTGCGCGACGACAAGGCGCTGTCCTCGATCGCCGAGCGGGTGAAGCCGCGCGAGGGGGTGCGCTCCGATGGCAAGATCTCGCTGGTGATGATCCTCGACGACGGCGCACAGGAGATCGAGATCGAGTTGCCGGGACGCTATCCGGTCAACCAGCAGCTCGCCAATGCCGTGCGCGCCGCGCCGGGCGTGGTGAACGTCGAATTGCGCTGACCGGCCTCGCCGTTCTTCTCAGCCCTCATCCTGAGCAGCCGCAGCGGCGTCTCGAAGGATGCTCCAGCTGATTCCGGAGCCTTGGACCATCCTTCGAGACGCGCTCTTCGAGCGCTCCACGGGATGAGGGCTGGGAAAGCTGCGAGCTTGCGCCGTAAGCCGCTGCGGCGTCAGATGCACCGAAGCCGACTGCGGAGATGGCCGGCCGCCTGGGGGAGAGAATGAAGCAATACGTCGCGCGCATTCCGATGAGCCTTGCTGTGCCCGAGGCGATGCATTGGGCGATCAAGGACGTGCTCGAAGGCGAGTACGAATGTGGCTTCGATGGCGTCGGCCTCGACATCCTCGACATCGGCGCCAATGTCGGCTCCTTCGCGCTCTGGGCCAGCGCCCGCTGGCCGGGCAGTACCGTGACCTCCTACGAGCCGCATCCCGGTACCTACGAGCTCCTGAGGCGCAACACCGACCGGCGCCGTGACATCGTCACGATCAACGCCGCGCTGTTCCCTGGTGGCCAGACAACCGCCACCTTCCTCAGCCGCTTTGCCGGCGACGGCGAATCAGGCCTCGCTTCCTATGCCGGCGACACCTTCGTCGCCGGGGCGATGGTCGAGCGCTACGAGGTCGCGGTGGTCGATCCGGCGAGCCTGCCGTCAGCCGATATCGTCAAGATCGACATCGAGGGCGGCGAAGGCGACGTGCTCGATCATCTCGATCTGTCGAAGACTTCATTGGTGCTGCTCGAATACCAGAATCGCAAGAATCGCCTGCAGTTGGAGGCGCGCCTTAAGGCGGATTTCGAGCTGATCGACACGGTCGAGCACATCTGGGACCCGCTGCTCGAACAGCGCTGCTATCGGCCCGACCTCGCCGGCGACGTCTATGGCCGCATGTTCGCCGCCCGCAAGGGCATCACCCGGATGACGCGGACTGCTGCGGCGTAAAGGTAAGCCCATGATCGATGCCAGGACCGCCCTGATCGTCGTCGACGTCCAGAACGATTTCTGCCCCGGCGGCAGCCTGGCGGTCGCTGGCGGCAACGAGGTCGTCCCGCTCGTCAACGAGCTGGGCAAGCGCTTCGCCACGATCGTGCTGACGCAGGACTGGCACCCGGCCGGGCATTCCTCCTTCGCGTCGAGCCATCCCGGCAAGTCGCCTTTCGAGACGATCGCCATGCCCTATGGGGCTCAGGTGCTCTGGCCGGATCATTGCGTCCAGGGCGGCGCGGGCGCGGCCTTCCATCCCGGCCTCGACCTCACCATGGCGCAGGCGGTGATCCGCAAGGGCTGCCGCCGCGAGGTCGACAGCTATTCCGGTTTCGTCGAGGCCGATCGCACCACGCCGACCGGGCTCGGCGGCTATCTCAGGGAGCGCGGCATCGCCCGCGTCGCGGTCGTCGGTCTCGCCACCGATTTCTGCGTCAACTGGACGGCGCAGGACGCGGCCCGCCACGGCTTCGAGACGGTTGTCATCGAGGAGGCTTGCCGCGCCATCGACCTCGACGGCTCGCTCGACCGGGCCTGGGCGGAGATGACGGCGCTCGGGGTGAGACGGGCGCGGCTCGCCGATCTCGCCGGCTGAGCGATGTCGCGCTCGGAGCGTCTGCTCGATCTCGTTCAGGTGCTGCGCCGGCATCGCCGGCCGGTCAGCGGTCGAAAGCTCGCCGAGGAGACCGGCGTCAGCATCCGCACGCTCTATCGCGACATCGCGACCTTGCAGGGGCAGGGCGCGCCGATCGAGGGGGAACCTGGGCTCGGCTACGTGCTGAAGCCGGGCTTCATGCTGCCGCCCCTGATGTTCGACGAGGACGAGATCGAGGCGCTGGTGCTCGGCTCGCGCTGGGTCGCAGGACGGGCCGATGACCGGCTCGCCGGCGCGGCGCGCAATGCCATGGCCAAGATCGCCGCGGTGCTGCCGGCCGATCTGCGCGACAAGGCCGACGCTTCGGCGCTGCTCGTCGGTCCGGGCGCTGGGATCGCTGCCACATCTGGCGTCGATCTTGGCCTGGTCCGCAAGGCGATCCGCTCCGAGCGCAAGCTGGCGCTGAGCTATCAGGACGGCAAGGCGGCGGCGACGCAGCGCCTCGTCTGGCCGTTCGCGCTCGGCTTCTTCGATCATGTCCGCGTCGTCGTCGCCTGGTGCGAGTTGCGCAACGATTTCCGGCATTTCCGCACCGACCGCATTGCCCGGGCCGAGCTGGTCGACATCCGCTATCCGCGCCGACGCCAGGCGCTGCTCAAGCAATGGCGCGAGCGCGAGGGAATTCCATCGCCGTCTTGAAGCACGCTGCCGGAAATTGGCAGCATCTGCAGCGATCATGCGCGCATCCCAAAACGGAGATGACGCCAATGCTCGATGCCAATTTCATCATCCTTTATGTCGATAGCCCCGAAGCCAGTGCCCGCTTCTATGCCGACCTGATCGGCTCGGAGCCGCTCGAGACCTCGCCGACCTTCGCCATGTTCGCGCTGCCGTCAGGTGCGAGGCTCGGCCTGTGGTCGCGCCACACCGTCGAGCCGGGCGCCCAGGCGGCTGGGGGCGGCGGCGAGATCGCCATGGTGGTCGGCAGCACCGAGGCGGTCGATGCGACCCATGCCGACTGGCAGCGGCGCAGTCTTACGATCCTGCAGGCGCCGACCGATCTCGACTTCGGCCGCACCTTCGTTGCGGCCGATCCCGACGGGCATCGCCTGCGCGTCTTCCACCCGTTCGAGGGGTAGGATGCCTACCGGGCGAGGGCGCGGATCTGGACCTGGACCCGGTCGCGGCCGAGCCGTTTCGAGCGATAGAGCGCCTCGTCCGCGTGTTCCAGCAGTGTCTCCAGCTGATCGCTGCCAGCCTCACCTTCGGCGACGCCGATGCTGAGCGTCGGCTGCCGCAGGGCAGCGCCGTCCCAATCGGCGAGAGCCCGCGCAAAGGCGGCACGGATCCGGTTGGCGACGCGCACCGCATCCTTGGCGCTCATATGCGGGAGGAGGGCGACGAATTCGTCGCCGCCATGGCGCGCCAGGATGTCGCTGGCGCGCAGTTCGCTGCGGGCCGCCTCGGCGAAGAGCTGCAGGATACGATCGCCGGCGGCATGGCCGTGCGTGTCGTTCAGGCTTTTGAAGTGGTCGAGGTCGATCAGCAGCAGGGTCAGCCGGCCGGGGCGCCTGCCTGCATCAGCCGCGATCCGGGCCATGGCGCGCTCCAGGCCGCTGCGGTTCATCGCGCCGGTGAGCGGATCGTGCTGTGCGATCGCGACCAGCATGTTGCGGTTGCGCTCAGCGGCGAGCAGCAAGAGCGCGCTGCCGCGCAAGAGCAGGAAAGTCGTGCCTGTGGCGGCAACCCACTGGTTGGCATCGTCGGCGGGGAACAGCTCGGTTCCGAGCTGCCCGGTGGCGGCGAGATAGCCGCGGATGGCGAACAGCACCACGGTCGGCGCGAACAGCGCCGCCAGGATCGCGCCGGAGGCCAGCCGCTCGCGCCGCCAGAGGAGCAGGCCTTCCCGGACCAGCAACAAATCGCAGGTCATGACCAGGACGGCGACGAGAACGACCCGCTTGGCGAAGCCTTCGGGCTCGTTCCACAGGAACAGCGGGATAGCGGCTGCGGCGATCGCCACCAGGTAGAGCAGCGGCCGGGCAGGGCGTCCGGCAAAGCTCCTCACCCCGAACAGAATGAGCAGGTAACCGGTCCAGCTGACGGTGTTGGCGAGCGGGATCGAGAGGATGTCGGGGATGATGTCCCGCAGGCCGACGCCCATGAGGCCGAGGCCGATCAGGATGTTGCTCAGTCCCCACCAGAGCGGCCAGCGCTCGAAGCGGCCGGTGGCATAGGCGAAGAGCTGCACGAAGCCGAGAATCACGCAGGTGAGAGCCCCTGCCAGATAGATTGTCCTCAGATCGAGCAGCACACCGAGCCATCCCAGCCGACTTCCGGGCACCTGCTAGCAGCTCGGCGTGAACGTTTTGCCAACGAGATGAGCGGAATCCGTGCGATCCGGGCGTACGTTCAGGCGGCGGCGATCACCTCGATCTCGACGAGCCAGTCCTCATGCAGCGTCTGCGCCACGATCGCGGTCGTCGGGATCGCGCGGCCGCCGAGAGCGGCGAGGCGAGCGCTCTGGTCGGCTTCGACGAAACTGGCATCGCGCAGATAGCTGGTCAGGCGCACGATGTTGTCGACGGTCATCTCCGCGGAAGCGAGGATCGCGCGCAGATTGTTCCAGATCAGCGTCAGCTGCTCGTCGAGGGTTGGGCCGGTTCGTCCAAGCTTCACTTGGCGCAGAAGTCTCATGGCTGGATTGGCTTCCTGCCGAAGCGGAAAAGCGGACGCCGCATAAAATACGAACGGCATTCCGCTTCAGCCGCGGCAGCAGCGGGCAGGGGCGCTTTCGGCGAAACGGCATCAGATCGTCACAAGAGCGGTTCGCTTTCGCCGTGCCCGAGTCTTTCTGCCGTATCTTTGTCGCATCGGGCTGGAAGGCTATGCGGGCGCTGGGGAAGCGGGGCTTGCATTTGCGGATGCGTTCAACTTGAGAGAGATTATCATGCTGCTTTCCTTCAAGCGTTTCAGCGCCATTGCCGCGTTGGCGGCTCTGTCCAGCGGTCAGGCCTTCGCCCAGAGTCAGGCTGACCAGCTCGCTGCTGCCTACCAGGCCGGCCGCAACCAGCTCGGCGTCATCAGCTACTGCGCCGAGAAGGGCCATGTCGGCGCCGATGTCGTCGAGATTCAGACCAAGGTTCTGGCCCTGATCCCGCCGCCGGCCGACAAGAGCGCCGGCGACGCCGCCGAAGCGCTCGGCAAGAAGGGTACGCTGTCGATGATGGGGGTGACCCAGGACATCGAAGCGGTTTCGAAAGCGCAGGGCAGCACGGCTGCGGCGTTCTGCAAGCAGCTCGGTGACGCGGTGAAACTGGCTGCCTCATCGCTGCCGAAGTGAAATCGCAGGCCGCTCCTGCCAGCATCTGGCAGAGCATGCCTTGACCTCGACCTTGGTTGAGGTCGTATCGACCCGGCTCCTGCATCTGCATCGAAGGAGCCGGGCATGCCCGATCAGCCGGTCGTCAACATCAGCGTCATCACCCCGAAGCCGGAACACTTCGCCGAGTTCATGGAGCTGCAGCTCGCGCAGCACCACGCCGTACGCGGCAAGGTCGAGGGCCTGATCGGCGGGCGGCTGTTCCGCTCGCGCGAGGATCGCGACGTCGTCCTGGTGACGATGTTCGAATCCGAGGAGGCGGCACTGCGCTTTGCCCGCGACGAGCGTTTCACCAGCCATCTGGCCCGCGTTCGTCCGTTGCTGGAGCGCGCTGTACCAGGGGCCTATGACGTCGCCTATGAGGTCGGCTCGCTCTGACGAGCCGACTGCAAGCCTTGCAATTGCGCGCCATGGCGTGTATGGCGCGCCTCATTCCACATGGGAAGCATCACCTCGACACCGAGGCGTTCCGGTGACCAGCCAGTTCATGGCCGGCTCATTCGCTCCCCAGAGGCTCAACCGGAAGGACAAGAATACCATGGCTCTGCCTGATTTCTCCATGCGTCAGCTGCTCGAGGCCGGCGCCCACTTCGGCCACCAGGCTCACCGCTGGAACCCGAAGATGTCGCCGTTCATCTACGGCACGCGCAACAACATCCACATCCTCGACCTGTCGCAGTCGGTGCCGATGCTCGCGCGCGCCCTGCAGGCGGTCAGCGACACCGTCGCCCGCGGCGGCCGCGTCCTCTTCGTCGGCACCAAGCGCCAGGCCCAGGACGCCATCGCCGACGCCGCCAAGCGCTCGGCCCAGTACTATGTCAACTCCCGCTGGCTCGGCGGCATGCTGACCAACTGGAAGACCATCTCGGCCTCGATCCAGCGCCTGCGCAAGGTCGACGAGCTGCTCTCCGGTGGCGGCACCGGCCTGACCAAGAAGGAGCGCCTGATGCTGGCGCGCGAGCGCGATAAGCTCGAGAAGGCGCTCGGCGGCATCAAGGACATGGGCGGCACGCCCGACATGATCTTCGTGATCGACACCAACAAGGAGCAGCTGGCGATCAAGGAGGCTCAGCGCCTCGGCATCCCGGTCGCCGCGATCGTCGATTCGAACTCGGATCCGGACGGCATCACCTTCCCGGTCCCGGCCAATGACGACGCCGGCCGCGCCATCCAGCTCTATTGCGACCTGATCGCCCGTTCGGCCATCGACGGCATCTCGCGCGCTTCGGGCGACAGCGGCATCGACCTCGGCGCCGCCGAGGCCCCGGTTGTCGAGACCGCGCTCGCTGCCGAGCCGGCGGCTGACTCGGTCGCGGCCTTCGAGCTGCTGACCGCCCCGCGCGGCGCGCCGGACGACTTCATGAAGCTCTCGGGCATGGGCCCGGAAATCGTGCAGAAGCTCAATGACGGTGGCATCTTCCACTTCTGGCAGCTCGCTGCCATGAGCCCGGCCGATGTCAGCAAGGTCGATCACGACCTGAAGCTCGCCGGCCGCATCGAGAGCCAGGGCTGGGTTGCCCAGGCCCGCGATCTCGCCGACGCCTGATTATCCGGATTGCGGCGCGTCATCGGCGCGTCGCACTTCGATACCTGATTAAGCCCAAGCAGCGCCGACGCCGGAAACGGGCCGTCGGCGTTTGCCAATGGGAACGGATTTGGATGAGCGGCACGCCACCGGGCGAAGGCCGCAAGACAGCAAGGACGACGCAAATGGCTGCGATCACCGCCGGCATGGTGAAAGAACTCCGCGACAAGACCGGCGCGGGCATGATGGACTGCAAGGCCGCGCTCTCGGCCACCGACGGCAACATGGAAGCCGCCGTCGACTGGCTGCGCGCCAAGGGCCTGTCCAAGGCCGCCAAGAAGGCTGGCCGAGTCGCCGCAGAGGGCCTCGTCGCCGTCGCCGTGCGCGGCCATAGCGGTGTCGTGGTCGAGGTCAACTCCGAGACCGACTTCGTCGCCCGCAACCTCGAATTCCAGGCGCTGGCCCGCACCATCGCCGACGTCGCGCTCGAGCGCGGTGGCGATGTCGAGGCGCTGGCCGCCCATCACTATCCGGGCGGCGGCACCGTCGCCGACGCGATCGCCAACGCCATCGCCACGATCGGCGAGAACATGACCTTGCGTCGCGTCGCGCAGGTCTCGGTCTCCTCGGGCGTGATCGGCTCCTATGTCCACGGCGCGATCGCCGACGGCCTCGGCAAGATCGGCGTCATCGTCGGCCTGGAGACCAGCGGCAAGGGCGACGAGCTTGTCGGCCTCGGCCGCCAGCTCGCCATGCACATCGCCGCGACCAATCCGGTCGCGCTCGACCTCGCTTCGGTCGATCCGGCGGTGCTGGAGCGCGAGAAGGGCATCCTGGCCGAGAAGAACACCGGCAAGCCCGAGCACGTCCTCGCCAAGATCATCGAGAGCGGCCTGAAGAGCTACGCCAAGGAATACTGCCTGCTTGAGCAGGCCTATATCCATGACGGCTCGAAGTCGGTCGCCCAGGTGCTGAAGGAGGCCGAAGGCAAGGTCGGCGGCCCGCTCAAGATCACGGGCTTCGCCCGCTTCGCGCTCGGCGAGGGCATCGAGAAGGAAGAGACCGACTTCGCGGCCGAGGTTGCGGCGGCCGGCGGCACCACGGGCTGACAAGCCCGTTGATAGGAGACAGAAAGGCCGCGCCTCGCGCGGCCTTTTTTGTAAGTAGAGAAGGTCGGCCTACCGATTCGGCTGGGTCGTACGATGTGGCGCAAGCAGTGGAGAGCCCCTATGAGACCTAAACGCGTTCTCGTGAAGCTCTCCGGCGAAGCCCTTGCCGGGCCTCAAGGAAACGGCCTCGACGGCGCGACCCTGACGGCGCTTGCGGCCGACATCGCCCATGCCTCGCATGAGGGCGTCGAGATCGGCATCGTCGTCGGCGGCGGCAATTTCTTCCGCGGCGTGCAGGGTCTCAACAAGGGCCTCGACCGGACGACGGCCGATTCCATCGGCATGCTCGGCACGGTGATGAACGCGCTCGCCCTCGAACATTCGATCGAGGCGGCCGGTGCCCCGGCGCGCGCCATGTCGGCGGTGCCGATGCCCTCGCTCTGCGAGAGCTATGCCCGCAAGCGCGCACTCGACCATCTCAGCCACGGCAAGGTCGTCATCCTCGGCGGCGGCACCGGCAACCCCTATTTCACCACCGACACCGGCGCAGCCCTGCGTGCGGCCGAGCTCGGCTGCAGCCATCTGCTCAAGGCGACGCAGGTCGACGGTGTCTACTCCGCCGATCCGAAGACGGATCCGAGTGCGACCCGCTACGACACGCTGACTCATGAGGATGCGATCAAGCGCGACCTCAAGGTGATGGACACCGCCGCCTTCGCTCTGGCGCGCGATGCCGGCCTGACGATCGTGGTCTTCTCGATCGCGGAAAAGGGCGCGCTCGCGGCCGTGCTGCGCGGCGAGGGCAGGGCGACCTACGTCACGCCATGACGGCTCAGTAATTCGGCCAGTTGCCGGGCGTCATGATCTCGAGCAGGTGGCCGTCGGGATCACGGAAGTAGATGCTCTCGCCGCCGCGATTCCAGTGCATGCGGCCTTCGATCTCGACGCCCTGCTGTCGCAGCTGCGTCTCCCATGCGGTCAGTTCGGTGGCGTCGACGGCAAAGCAGATGTGCAGCGGGCCATGGCCGTCATGCGGCGGGATGCTGCCGCGCTCCGAAACCTGCGTCTCCACCGAGGCGCCGCGCAGGAACAGCAGCAGGACGTTCTGGCCGCCGATATCATAGGCGAACAGCGTCCTGGTCCGGAGCATGGACGAGAGCCCGAGCGTCCCATCGTAGAACGCGGCGGCCCGGTCGAGATCGTCGACATAGAGCGCGGTTTCAACGATGCGGTTCAGCCGGGGCATGGAATTCCTCCTCGCGGGACGGGGGCCATTCGCGCGGGCCCTGAGCTTGAGCTAGGATGTGTCCCCCGCCTTGGCCAGAACTCAGCGATCCTGCCGGCCATGCAAAATGCCGGGGAACTCCGATTCCGCTTGCGGAGTCGTCGGGGGAGATGCTGTTGACGCATAAATCCTTGACCCTGGGGCGGGCGCTCGCCATGGTCGCGCGCATTTCCGGCTCCACTCAGCCGGTTTCGACAAGGTTTTGAAGACGATGGCCCAAACCACTTTCGATCTCGCCGATCTCAATCGCCGCATGGACGGCGGCGTGCAGAAGTTCAAGAGCGACCTGGCTTCGCTTCGCACCGGCCGCGCCTCGGCCAACGTGCTCGATCCGATCACGGTCGAGGCCTATGGCGCGCGCACGCCGCTGAGCCAGCTCGCCACAGTCAGCGTGCCCGAGCCGCGTCTGCTGTCCGTCCAGGTATGGGACCGCAGCATGGTCCAGGCCGTCGAGAAGGCGATCCGCGAATCCGATCTCGGCCTCAATCCCCAGACCGAGGGGCAGGTGCTGCGCATCCGTATTCCCGAGCTCAACGAGCAGCGCCGCAAGGAGATGGTCAAGGTCGCGCACAAATATGCCGAGGACGCCAAGGTGGCGGTCCGGCATGTGCGCCGCGACGGCATGGACCTGATCAAGAAGCTGGAGAAGGACGGGCACATGCCCAAGGACGACGTCACCAAGCAGACCGACCTCGTCCAGAAGGCGACCGACAAGCATATCGGCGAGATCGACCAGGCGCTCGCCGCCAAGGAAAAGGAAATCCTGCACGTCTAAAGTGCGTGACAGGACGCCGTCCTGTATCATCGGTGCATGAACGTTCGGCCCAGAAGAGGCATTCGATGTCAGACGGCGCAAGCCCGGCAGTTCCCGCCCATGTCGCCATCATCATGGACGGCAATGGCCGCTGGGCGCAGATGCGTGGCCTGCCGCGACAGGAGGGGCATCGGCGCGGGCTCGAAGCGTTGCGGCGCACGGTCCGCAATGCCGCCGATCTCGGCATCCGCGTCCTGACGCTCTATTCTTTCTCGACCGAGAACTGGCGCCGGCCTGTCACCGAGGTCTCGTTCCTGATGGGGCTGCTGCGCCGCTTCGTCGAGAACGATCTTGCCGAGCTGAACGAGGCCGGCGTGCGCGTGCGCATCATCGGCAACCGCGAGAACCTCCCACCCGACCTGCGCGCGCTCGTCGAGCGGGCCGAGACGATGACGGATGGCAATACTGGTCTCACTTTGGTCGTCGCCTTCAATTACGGCTCGCGCGATGAGATCGCCCGCGTCGCGCGGCGCCTGGCGCAGGAGGTGGCTGCCGGCCGGCTCGCCCCCGAGGCGATCGACGAGACGATGCTCGCGTCGCAGTTCGATACCGGCGAGTTGCCCGATCCGGATCTGGTGATCCGGACCTCGGGCGAGACCCGCATCTCGAACTTCCTGCTCTGGCAGGCGGCCTATGCCGAATTCATCTTCACGCCGGTGCTCTGGCCTGATTTCGACCGCAAGGCGCTGGAGGAGGCGCTGGCCGAATTCCATCGTCGCGAGCGCCGCTATGGTGGGGTCGGCCAGCCGGCCGAAGCCAAGATGGGGGTCGCGTGAATGCGGCCGGCGCCAAAGCGGGCGCATCCGAGCTTCGCCTGCGGGTCATCTCGGCATTGGTGCTCGCGGCCGTCATCCTCGGTGTCACCTTGTTTGGCGGCTGGCCGTTCCGCCTGATCTGGACCGCCGTCGCCGGCCTCGTCGCCTATGAATGGCTTGCCATGGTCAGCCGCAGGAATGCGGTTGCGGTCGGCATCGGCGTCGGCCTGGCCGGGCTCGCGCTCAGCTTCCTCCCCGTGAGCGGCGCGGCTCTCGCTGGCGTGTCGGCTTTGGCTGGACTGATCGCTGCGATCCTGACGACACAAGCCGGCAATCAGCGCCTGCTCGAAGCCTGCGGTGTCGCCTATGCGCTCTGCTTCGCGCTGGTGACGCCGGCGCTGCGCGAGACGGCCGGGCTCGGGCTCGCCCTGATCATCTGGACCTTTGCGGTGGTCTGGCTCACGGACATCGCCGCCTATTTCACCGGCCGGGCGCTGGGTGGGCCGAAGCTCCTGCCGAGCGTCAGCCCGAAGAAGACCTGGTCCGGCGCGCTCGGCGGTGCCCTGGCCGGCACCTTGTGCGGGACAGCGGTCTGGGCCTGGTTCTTTCCGGGGCTGCCGTCGGGACTTTGGCCGGTGCTCGCCGTCTCGCTCGCCGCCTCGGTCGCGAGCCAGGCCGGCGACCTGTTCGAATCATCGATCAAGCGGCGCTTCGGCGCCAAGGATTCGAGCCAGCTGATCCCGGGCCATGGCGGCTTCCTCGACCGGCTCGACGGTTATTGGGCCGTGCTGGTCTTCGCCGGCCTGCTGCTTTATCTGGCGCGGCTGGGACACTGATTTCCGATGCGCCGCACCGTCACCATATTGGGAGCCACCGGCTCCATCGGCCGCTCGACGCGCGCCGTCATCGCCGAGAATCCGGAGCGATTGCAGGTTGCTGCGCTTGTCGCGGGGCGCGATGCAGCGGGGCTGGCACGGATCGCCCGCGAGACCGGCGCGAGCTTCGCCGCGATCGCAGATGAAGGGCAGGGCGAAGAGCTTGCCGCGGCACTCGCCGGCAGCGGCATCCGCCACGGCGCCGGCAGGGCGGCGGTGCTGGAGGCGGTCTCGCGTGACAGCGACATCGTCGTCAGCGCCATTTCGGGCGCTGCCGGGCTGGAGGCGACCTTCGCGGCGCTGACGCCAGGGCGCGTCGTCGCGCTCGCCAACAAGGAGAGCCTGGTCTGCGCCGGCGCCGCGGTGATGGCGCGGGCAAGGGCCGCCGGCGCCCGCCTTCTCCCGCTCGATTCCGAGCACAACGCTTTGTTCCAAGTGCTGGGAGCCGAGCCGGTCTCGGCGATCCGCACGATGACGCTGACCGCCTCGGGCGGGCCCTTCCGGACCTGGCCGGCCGACAGAATCGCCGCCGCCACGCCGGAACAGGCGCTCGCTCATCCGAACTATGCGATGGGCGCCAAGATCACGATCGATTCGGCCAGCATGATGAACAAGGGGCTGGAGCTGATCGAGGCCTCCTTCCTGTTCGGGCTCGGCGCCGACCAGCTCGAAGTGCTGGTCCATCCGCAGCAGATCGTGCACGGGCTCGTCACCTTCCGCGACGGTTCGGTCAGCGCCGGCATGGCGGTGCCGGACATGCGCGTCGCGGCCGCCCATTGCCTCGGCGTCGACGGGCGGCTCGATGCGCCCCCAAGCCGTTTCCTCGATCTGGTCGCAGCCGGCCCGCTCGCTTTCGAACGGCCCGATCTCGCCCGCTTCCCGGCGCTGCGCCTTGCCATCTCGGCTCTGGCCGAAGGCGGCGCCATGCCGGCCGTGCTGAACGCCGCCAACGAGATCGCCGTCGAGGCCTTCCTCGAGCGGCGTATCGCCTTCCCTGCGATTCCCGCCTTGGTCGAGGCCGTCTGCGGGCAGTTGGCCGGGGCCTCGCTGTCGCCGCCTTCCGACGTTACGGAGGCGCTCGTCGTTGACCACGATGCGAGAAACCGGACCCGCACGCTCTTGTCCGGGGGGCGCTTCACTGTCACTTAGTGACTGAAGCTTGGAGAGTTTTATGGATATCGTCGGATCGGTCTGGCACGCGGCGAGCTTTCTCCTGGGCTACCTGCTGCCGTTCCTGTTCGTTCTCACCCTTGTCGTGTTCGTGCACGAGCTCGGCCACTTCCTGGTCGGGCGCTGGTGCGGCGTCGATGTGAAGACCTTCTCGATCGGGTTCGGCCGCGAGCTGTTCGGCTTCAACGACCGCCACGGCACGCGCTGGCGCTTCGCGATTATCCCGCTCGGCGGCTACGTCAAGTTCTCGGGCGACGCCGACGCCACCAGCTCGACCACGTCGGATTCGCTCGCGACCATGAGCCGCGAGGAGCACGAACGCTCCTTTCCGGCGCAGTCGATCGCAGAACGGGCGGCGATCGTCGCCGCGGGACCGATCGCCAATTTCCTGCTCGCCATCCTGATCTTCGGTGGAACGGCCTATTTCCTCGGCAAGCCGGTGCTGGCGCCGCGCGTCGACGCCGTCACGGTCGGCGGGGCCGCGGCGCGGGCCGGACTGCAGTCGGGCGACCTGATCCAGCTGGTCGACGGACGCGAGGTCAAGAGCTTCGCCGATCTGCAGCGCGCGATCTCGATCCGGCCAGGCGAGACCTTTCCGGTGACGGTCGAGCGTGGCGGTACGGCCGTCGTCCTGTCGGTGACCCCGGACCTGGTCGAGACCTCCTCGCCGCTCGGCAAGCAGCGGCTCGGGATCATCGGGGTCCAGGCCTCGGCGAAGTCGGAGGACTGGACGACCCAGCATTTCAACCTGAGCCAATCCGTCATGCTCGGCCTGAGCGAGACCTGGTTCGTGGTCGAGCGGACTTATGACTACGTCGCCAAGCTGATCAGGGGGAAGGAATCGACAGACCAATTGTCGGGACCGATCCGCATCGCCCAAGTCTCGGGCATGGTCGCCTCCAGCGGCGGCATCCTGGCGCTGATCAGCCTGGCGGCGCTGCTCTCGGTCTCGATCGGGTTGATGAACCTGCTGCCGGTGCCGATGCTCGACGGTGGTCATCTGCTGTTCTACGCAATCGAGGCGCTGCGTGGGAAACCGCTGAGCGAGCGCGCGCAGGAGCTCGGCTTCCGGGTTGGACTCGGGCTCGTGCTGATGCTGATGCTGTTCGTGACCTGGAACGACCTCGTCCACGTGCGCTCACTGCTGTGAGCTCCATGTCAGCCTTGTGCAAGTCAGCTTGCACCAAGCTGACTTGATTGGCGGCCAAGGCTGGGCGCGCCGACGGATTGTGGCTTTTTATGGCCTGTTTTCATGGGCCCGGCGGGTTTTTCGACCGGCGCGCGTGACCTACCAGCAACGACCGCTGCAAAAATCTTTTGTTAACGACAATGGCGGTTTGCACCCTGCAGGAAACTTTGTAGAAGCGTTTGGTCTTCAATGTCGCCAAGCCTCGCCCGTAGCGGGGCTCCCCGTTCGCGGGGTGGTGACCCAAAGAATGGAATAGGCGACCCGATGACGTCGACGCTTCAGAGCCGGTCCTTGCGCATGCGGCTCTCTCGATCAGTCGGACTTGCGGCCGTCATGGTGGCCGTCAGCGGTGGCGTGGTGTTCGCGCAGTCCGTGATTGTCCAAGGCAACCGTCGTGTCGATGCGGAGACGATCCGCTCCTATGCGACAGGGCAGGGTTCGGGCAACCCGCAGGAGATTCGCCAGAATCTCATGGCGACGGGCCTGTTCTCCAACGTTCAGGTCAGCCGCCGCGGGGCGCAGACCGTCGTCTCCGTCCAGGAAAACGACTCGATCAACCGCGTCGCCTTCGAGGGTAATCGCCGCCTGAAGAGCGATGTGCTGCTCGGCCAGGTTCAGTCCAAGGCGCGTGGCCCGCTGAGCCAGCAGCTCATCGACGCCGACGTCGAGCGTCTCAAGGACGTCTATCGCCGCGCCGGCTACGGTCTGGCTACGGTCAGTGGCCGCATCCAGCCGCTGCCGAATGGCCGTTCGGACGTGGTCTTCACCATTTCCGAGAGCGGCAAGACCGGCATCAAGTCGATCAATTTCACCGGCAACGGCGTCTATTCGTCGTCGCGTCTGCGTGGCTTGATGACCTCGACCGAGTCGAACTTCCTGAGCTGGATCAAGACCTCCGACGTCTATGATCCCGACCGGATCAATTCCGATCTGGAGCTGATTCGCCGTTACTACCTGAAGAACGGCTATGCCGACTTCCGTATCGTCTCGAGCGATGCGCGCTTCGACGATGCGGCCGGCGGCTGGGTCGTCGACATCGCCGTCGACGAGGGGCCGCAATACAAGGTCGGCAACGTCTCGGTCGATTCCCGGCTGCGCGATGTCGATCCGGCTGCGCTGCAGTCGCTCGTGAACACCTCCGCTGGCGACACCTACAACGCCGAGGCCGTTGAGCGCTCGCTGGTCACCCTGACCACCGAGGTCGCCAAGCGCGGCTATGCCTTCGCGCAGGTCCGCCCACGCGGCGAGCGTGACGCGGCCGGCCAGCAGATCGGCATCACCTATGTGGTAGAGGAAGGTCCGCGGGTCTATGTCGAGCGCATCAACGTGCGCGGCAACACCCGGACCCGCGACTATGTCGTCCGCCGCGAGCTCGATCTCGGCGAAGGCGATGCCTACAATAAGGTCTTCATCGACCGCGCCGAACGCCGCCTGAACAATCTAGGCTTCTTCAACAAGGTCCGCATCACCAACGAGCCGGGCAGTGCGCCCGACCGGGTGATCGTCAACATCGATGTCGAGGACAAGGCCACCGGCTCGTTCTCCATCGCGGGCGGCTACTCGACCTCGGACGGTATCATCGGCGAGGTCTCGCTCTCGGAGTCGAACTTCCTCGGCCGCGGCCAGTTCGTCCGTATCGCCGGCACGATGGGCCAGCGTACCCAGGGCATCGACTTCTCGTTCACCGAGCCCTACTTCCTCGGGCATCGGATTGCGGCGGGCTTCGACCTGTTCTCGAAGTTCAACGACAACACCAATATCGGCTATTTCGAGAGCCGGGTGACCGGTGGCCAGGTTCGCTTCTCCTTCCCGATCACGGAGGAGTTCTCGATCACGCCGCGCTATTCGATCTATACGACCGAGATCAAGATCCCGAACACCTTCTCGAAGCCGTATAACGATTGTACCTTCCCGCTCGACGGGATCACGCCCGGAACGCCTGGCGGGTCGGCGGCGTCGCAGACCTTCAGCTGCTTGACGAATGGCGAAGCGACGGTTGCGGTCAAGGAGGCCCAGGGCACGACCTTGACCTCGCTGGTCGGCCTGAACTTCAACTACAACTCGCTCGACAACTACCAGAACCCGCGCAACGGCTTCGTCGCCGAACTCAAGCCGGAATTCGCTGGTGTCGGTGGCGATTCGAAGTTCCTGCGCGTCAGCGCCGATGCCCGCTACTACAAGGAGTTCCTCGAGGACTTCGTCGGCATCGCCCGTATCCAGGGCGGTCACGTCCAGGCCACGAGCGGCGATCTGCGCATGATCGACCACTACTTCCTCGGACCGACGCTGGTGCGCGGCTTCGCGCCGTCCGGCATCGGCCCGCGTGACCTGCGCAACGATCCGACCGCGAACGCGCTCGGCGGCACCACCTATTTCGGTGGCTCGCTCGAAGTGCAGTTCCCGATCTTCGGTCTGCCGCGCGATCTCGGCCTGAAGGGCGCGATCTTCGCCGACGCCGGCACGCTGTTCAATTATGACGGCGGCCGCAAGGTTGCTGGCAACTTCTGCCCGGCGGGCAGCGAGGCGCGGCAGTTCAACGTCGCGATCGACCAGACCTACGGCCTGCCGTTCCAGAACAACATCGCCTGCGTGCGCGACAAGAACGTGCTGCGCTCGTCGGTCGGCGTCAGCTTGCTCTGGCAGTCGCCGCTCGGGCCGATCCGCTTCGACTACGCCTATGCGCTGTCGAAGGATGACGGCCAGTTCGGCACCGATCCGGTTACGGGCCTCACCGGCAAGTTCGGCGGCGACCGGGTCCAGGCCTTCCGCTTCTCGGGCGGCGCCCGCTTCTGACCGGCGGGGCGCTTCCGCGCCCTGCAACGGATCAACTTATGGCAGATCCCAATTTCTTTCCGATCGCGACCTCGCTGTCCTTCAGCGAGGTCGCTTCCTTGTCGGGTGTAACCTTGCCCGAAAGCGCTGAGCCCGAGCGCCGGATCGAGGGCGTTGCGCCGCTCGAAACCGCCGGCGGCAGCGATGCCGCCTATATGGACAATCCGAAATATGTCGCGGCCCTGGCCGGAACGAAGGCCGCGCTCTGCTTCGTTTCGGCGCGCTTCGCGTCGCGCGTGCCGGCCGGCACGGTCGCGTTGGTCACGCCGGTGCCCTATCATGCCTTCGCCAAGCTGCTGTCGACCTTCCATCCGCAAGCGCTGCGGCCGGGCTCGATGTTCGGCTCGGCCGGGGTCGCTCCTGGCGCCTTCGTGCATGCGACGGCACGCCTCGAAGCCGATGTCACGGTCGATCCGGGCGCGGTGATCGGCCCCGGCGCGGAGATCGGCGCCGGCACAGTGATTGGTCCGGGCGCCGTGATCGGCCCGCAGGTGCGGATCGGGCGGCATTGCGCCGTCGGCGCCGGCTCGACGCTGCAGGCGGCCTTGATCGGCAACCGTGTCATCATCCATCCCGGCGTGCGGATCGGCCAGGACGGCTTCGGCTTCGCCATGGGCCCGAAAGGGCACATGAAGGTGCCGCAGGTCGGCCGCGTCATCATCCAGGACGATGTCGAGATCGGCGCCAACACGACGATCGATCGCGGCGCCAGCCGCGACACGGTGATCGGCGAGGGCAGCAAGATCGATAACCTCGTCCAGATCGGCCATAACTGCGTGGTCGGCCGGCACTGCGTGATCTGCGCCCAGGTCGGCATGGCGGGCTCGAGCACGCTCGAGGATTTCGCCGTGCTCGGCGGGCAGGTCGGTCTGGCGGGTCATCTGACGATCGGGATGGGCGCGCAGATCGCGGCGCAGAGCGGCGTCGCCGGCGATGTCCCGCGCGGTGCGCGCTATGGCGGCTACCCGGCGCAGCCGGCGCTGAGCTGGGCGCGGGAGGCTGCCTTGCTCAAGCAACTCGTGGCCAAGCGTGGCAAAGGGCCGAGTGGCGGCGAAAACGCTTGATCTCACGCCGACTTCCGGCAAAAGCAGCTTTACATGACAGGTGACGTGCTTCGGCGCGGGGCGCAGGGCGTTCGAGGAGAGACGACACGATGACGGATGCGACGAAAGCGCTCGGCGTGGCCGATATCCAGAAGATCATGGCCTGCATTCCGCATCGCTATCCGTTCCTGCTGGTCGACAAGGTCGTCGAGATCGACGGGGACGCGTCCGGCGTCGGCATCAAGAACGTCACTTTCAACGAACCGCAGTTCACCGGGCATTTCCCGGGCCGCCCGGTCTTCCCCGGCGTTCTGATGATCGAAGCCATGGCGCAGACCGCGGGCGTGCTCGTCGTCAGCGCGCGCGGCAATGACGATCTGGCCGTCACGACCGTGCTGTTCACCACGATCGACAAGGCGAAGTTCCGCAAGCCGGTCGTTCCCGGCGACACGCTGCGCTTCCACCTCACCAAGATGGCGCACAAGCGCAATATCTGGTTCTACCGCGGCGAGGCCAGGGTCGACGGCGTGCTGGTGGCCGAGGCCGAACTTTCCGCCATGGTCGTGTGAGCAAGGGCACCGCGATGCACGCTCCCGTTCCAGACCAGCCGCAGGATACCGTCATGAGCACATCGATCCATCCGATGGCGATCGTCGATCCGGCCGCCAAGCTCGGGGCCGGCGTCAAGGTTGGTCCGTTCTGTACGGTCGGCCCCGATGTCGTCCTTGGCGACGGCGTCGAGCTGATCAGCCATGTCGTCGTTGCCGGGCGTACGACGATCGGACCACGCACCAAGATCTATCCGTTCGCTTCGATCGGCCACCCGCCACAGGATCTGAAGTACAAGGGCGAGCTGTCGACGCTGGCGATCGGCGCCGATTGCGTGATCCGCGAAGGCGTGACGATGAATCCAGGCACCGAGGGCGGCGGCATGAAGACTGTCGTCGGCGATCGCGGCCTGTTCCTGGCCAACTCGCATGTCGGTCATGACAGCGTGATCGGCAACAACGTCATCTTCTCCAACAACGTCATGTGCGCCGGGCACGTCACGGTCGGCGATTTCGTCATCGTCAGCGGAGGCACCGGGCTGCAGCAGTTCGTCCGGATCGGTGATCACGCTTTCATTGGCGGCGGTTCGGGTGTCCTGCTCGACGTCATCCCGTTCGGCATGGTGCGCGACAACCCGGCCCATCTCGCCGGGCTCAATCTCGTCGGTCTGAAGCGCCGCGGCTTCTCGCGCGAGCAGATCCATGAGCTGCGTCGCGCGTATCGCCTGCTCTTCGCCGACGAAGGCACGCTCGCCGAGCGCGTCGAAGACGTCGCAGCCGAGTTCGCCGAGCATCCGCTGATCCACGAGATCCTCGACTTCATCCGCGCCGGCGGCGACCGGGGGATTTCGGTGCCGCGCGACGTCAACGCGCCCGAGCGGTGACCACGAGGACAGCGGATCCGGCCGGACAGCCGCAGGGACGGCGCGTCGCCGTCCTGGCCGGCCGTGGCGAGTATCCATTGCGGGTTGCGGGCGCAGCTGCGGCGCAGGGCGCCAGCGTCTATGTCGCCGTCCTCTCCGGTGCGGCCGATCCGGCCGACTATGGCGCCTATGACGCCAAGGAGTATCGCCTCGGTCAGCTCGGGCGTTTCCTCGACGAGATCAAGCGTCGCGATATCGATGAGATCGTCATGGTCGGCGCGCTACCGCGGCCGAGCTTCGGCTCGCTGGCGCCGGAATTGTCGACCCTGAAATACCTGCCGCATTTCGCCCGCGCCTTCCAGGGTGGCGACGACCACCTGCTGCGCGGCGTCGTCTCCTTCTTCGAGGGCCAGGGGCTGCGCGTGGTCGGGCCCGCCGATCTTGCGCCCGATCTCGTCGCACCCATCGGAACTCTGGGGCGCCACAAGCCCGCGGCCGCTGCGCGCGAGGCGATCGCGACCGGCTTCAACCTGCTTGCGGCGCTCTCGCCCTTCGACATCGGCCAGGCGGCGATCATCGCCGATCATCGCGTCGTCGCCGTCGAGGCGGCGGAAGGCACCGACGCGATGATCGAGCGCGTCGCCGGCCTCGTCCAGTCGGGACGCCTCAAGCCCGGCAAGGGCGATGGCGTGCTGGTCAAGGCGCCCAAGCTCGGGCAGGACCTCAGGGTCGACATGCCGGCGATCGGCCCGGAGACGGTGGCGCGCGTCGCCGCCGCCGGCCTTGCCGGCATCGCGGTCAAGGCTGGCAGCGTGCTGATCGGCGATCGCGGGCGGCTGGCGACGCTGGCGGATACGTCCGGCCTGTTCATCGAGGGGGTGGCGTGACCCGCCCGTTCAGGCTGTTCGTCGTCGCCGGCGAAGCCTCGGGCGATGCGCTCGGGGCGCGCTTCGTGGCGCGGCTGCGCGAGGTGCTGGGCGATCGGCCGCTCGAATTGTCGGGCGTCGGCGGCGAGGCGCTGATCGCCGAGGGGCTGCACAGCGTCTTCCCGCAGGAGGATATCGCCGTGATGGGCTTCGGCCCGGTGGTGGCGCGCCTGCCGCTGCTGCTGCGCCGGATGTCGGATGCGGCGCGGGCCGCTGCCGCCTTCAAGCCGGACCTTCTGCTCACCATCGATGCGCCTGATTTCAGCCTGCGCGTCGCGAAGAGGCTGAGGCGGCTCGCTCCTGGCGTGCCGATCGCGCATTGGGTCTGCCCCAGCGTCTGGGCCTGGCGGCAAGGCCGGGCAAAGCGGATGAAGCCCCATGTCGACCGGATCCTGGCGCTCCTGCCGTTCGAGCCGGCGGCGCTGGAGCGTCTCGGCGGTCCTGCAACGGTCTATGTCGGCCATCCCTTGATCGAGCGGCTGCAAGAGTATCGCCCGGGGCCGGACGAGGCTGAGCGCCGCGACGATGCTGAGGCGCCGACCATCCTGGTCCTGCCCGGCAGCCGAGGTTCGGAGATCCGGCATCTGCTGCCGCCTTTCGGCGAGGCGGTCGCACTGGTCGCCGAGCAATTGCCGCGCGCCCGCTTCGTCTTGCCCGCCGTGCCGCGTCTGGTCGCGGCCATCGCGCAGCTCACCACCGATTGGCGCGTCAAGCCAGAGATCGTGACGGGCGAGGCGGCGAAGCTCGCGGCCTTCCGCGAGGCGAGGGCCGCTCTGGCAGCTTCAGGCACTGTGACGCTCGAACTGGCGTTGGCGCAGGTGCCAACCGTCGCCGCCTATCGCGGCGCCAACTGGGAAGCCGTGCTGGCGCGGCGCTTGATCAAGCTGCCGAGCGTGATCCTGCCCAATCTGATCATCGGCGAGAGCGTGGTGCCGGAGTTCATCCAGGACGAGGCTTCGCCGCAGGCGCTGGCCGCGGCGCTTCTCGCCGCAATAGCCGACGGCCCGGCCCGCCAGCGCCAGCTCGACGGTTTCGTCACTGTCGAGCAGAACATGCGCAGCGCCGGCCCGAGCCCGGCGGAGAACGCCGTCAGCGCGGCGCTCGCCCTTGTTCGTGAGCCGACAGGCGGCTGACAGCCGATTACTCGACGACGGCGCCCGACGCCTTGGCGATCGGGGCCCACTTGGCCAGCTCGGCCTTGACGTGCTCGCCGAGCGCCTCCGGCGTCGAGCCGACGATCACGGCGCTGACATCCTCCAGGCGCTGCTTCACATGCGCGTCCTTGAGCGAATCGTTGGCGGCAGCATTGAGCTTGTCGACGATCGGGCGCGGCATGTGGGCCGGACCAAACAGCGCGTTCCATGTATAGGTCTCGTAGCCGGCAAGCCCGCCCTCGGCGATGGTCGGCAGGTCCGGGAAGGACGAGACGCGCTCCTTGGTGGTGACTCCGATGGCGCGCAATTGGCCGCTACGGATGAACTGGGCCGACGAGGGCAGGTTGTCGAACATGATCGGCACGGCGCCGGAGACGACGTCGTTCAGGGCGGGACCGGCGCCGCGATAGGGTACATGGTTCATGCTGACGCCGCCGAGCGACTTGAACAGCTCGCCGGAGAGGTGCAGCGGCGTGCCGACGCCGGAGGAGGCGTAGGAATACTTGCCGGGATTGTCCTTCAGCAGCTTCAGCACCTCCGGCACGGTCTTGGCCGGGAAGCTCGGATGCACGACCATGACATTCGGCACCACGGCGAGCAGCGAGATCGGGGTGAAGTCCTTGACCGCGTCGAAGGTCACCGTCTTCAGGATCGCCGGATTGAGCGCATGGGTCGAGATCGTCCCGAGCAGCAGCGTATAGCCGTCGGGTTGGGCGCGGGCGACCGCGGTCGAGCCGATATTGCCGCCGGCGCCGGCGCGGTTGTCGATCACGAGCGACTGGCCGAGCAGCTCACCCATCTTTTGGCCGACCAGGCGCGCGACGATGTCGGTCGAGCCGCCGGCGGCAAAGGGCACGACCAGCGTGATCGGTCGTGTCGGGAATGGAGCCTGGGCGAAGGCGGTGCCGGCAAGAGGCAGGGCCGACGCACCGGCCAGGAAGCCACGGCGGCTGAGACCTTCGGTTTTCGACATATGCGATGAACTCCTTTTGCGGGTCGGCGACTGTAACGCTCTCGACGCAACCGTCATTTGCGTTTGATGCATCAATCCCCTGAAACAATAAAGGCCGCGACGGGGTTCCGTCGCGGCCTCGCTAGTCTCGGATCGCTGCTGCTCAGCGGCGGCCGATCGGGGTGTAGTCGCGCTTCGGAGCGCCGGTATAGAGCTGGCGCGGACGGCCAATGCGCTGGGACGGATCCTCGATCATCTCCTTCCACTGCGCGATCCAGCCGATGCTGCGCGCCAGCGCGAACAGCGCCGTGAACATCGAGGTCGGGAAGCCCATCGCCTTCAGGGTGATGCCCGAATAGAAGTCGATGTTCGGATAGAGCTTCTTCTCGATGAAGTACTCGTCGTGCAGGGCGATGCGCTCGAGCTCCATGGCGACGTCGAGCAGCGGATCGTCCTTGATGCCGAGCTCGGCCAGAACCTCATGCGTGGTCTTCTGCATGATCTTGGCACGCGGATCGTAGTTCTTGTAGACGCGATGACCGAAGCCCATCAGGCGGAACGGATCGTTCTTGTCCTTGGCCTTGGCGATGTATTTCGGGATGTTGTCGACGCTGCCGATCTCCTCGAGCATCTTCAGCGCCGCCTCGTTGGCACCGCCATGCGCCGGGCCCCAAAGGCAGGCGACACCAGCCGCGATGCAGGCGAAGGGGTTGGCACCGGAGGAGCCGGCGAGCCGGACCGTCGAGGTCGAGGCGTTCTGCTCATGGTCGGCGTGCAGGATGAAGATCCGGTCGAGCGCGCGCGACAGCACCGGATTGACCTTGTACTCCTCGGCCGGCACGGCAAAGCACATGCGCAGGAAATTCGAGGTGTAGTCCAGCGAGTTGAGCGGATACACGAAGGGCTGACCGATCGTGTACTTGTAGGCCATCGCCGCCAGCGTCGGCATCTTCGCGATCATCCGCATCGAGGCGATCATGCGCTGCTGCGGATCGGAGATGTCGGTCGAGTCGTGGTAGAAGGCCGACATGGCGCCGACCGAGGCGACCAGGACCGCCATCGGGTGCGCGTCGCGGCGGAAGCCCTGGAAGAAGCGGGCCATCTGCTCGTGCACCATGGTATGGCGCGTCACGCGATAGTCGAAATCCGCCTTCTGCGCCGCCGTCGGCAACTCGCCGTAGAGCAGGAGATAGCAGGTCTCGAGGAAGTCGCCGTGCTCGGCGAGCTGCTCGATCGGATAGCCGCGATAGAGCAGGACGCCTTCGTCACCATCGATATAGGTGATCTGCGACTCGCAGCTCGCGGTCGAGGTGAAGCCGGGATCGTAGGTGAACATCCCGGTCTGGCCGTAGAGCTTGCCGATGTCGATGACCGAAGGCCCGATCGAACCCGCTTTGACCGGCATGTCGACGGTCTTGCCCTCGACAGTCAACTGGCTGGTAGTTTCGCTCATGGATCCGATCCTTTCAGGCTCGCTCTTCAGTCATGTCCCGGTCGGACGGAAACGCCGGCCGCTCATCTGCAATCAGGCGTCATCCGAACGTCCCACGATGACGGCTCCGTGACGGAAAACCCGGAAGCGGACAGGCAGGAAGGGTTCATTGGACTGATTTTGAAGCATTTTTTATGCCGGACCGGCAGCGGGAGCCGCCGGTCCGCAGCGCGTTGCTAGACCAATTCCGCGAGGGGTTCAACCGAGCGGCGATTAGCCTTTTTGACGCGTCAGGCCGCGTCGGCGAGGCGCGCCAGCACCTCGTCGCGGCCGAGCACCGCCATCACGTCGAACAGGCCGGGCGAGGTGGTCTTGCCGGTCAGCGCCGCGCGCAGAGGCTGCGCCACCTGGCCGAGCTTGACGCCGCTCTCCTCGGCGAAATCGCGGATCGCGCTCTCCAGCGGCGGCGGTGCCCAATCCGACACCGCCGAGAGCTTTTCCGCCAGTTTCGGCAGGCGCTGGCGCGCTGCGTCGTCGAGCAGGGCAGCCGCCTTGGGCTCCAGAGCCAGCGGGCGCTTGGCATAGAGATAGGAGGCACTGTCGATCAATTCGATCAGGGTCTTGGCGCGCTCCTTCAGACCGGGCATCGCCGCCATCAGCTTGGCTTCCAGCTCCGGCGTCGGCTCCGTGCCGATGCCGCGCGGCGGGCCGATCTCCGACCAGATCGCCTTCAGCGCGGTCATCAATTCGTGATCGGCTGACTCGCGCATGTAGAGACCGTTCAGGTTCTCGAGCTTGGCGTAGTCGAAGCGGGCGGCCGAGCGGCCGATCGAAGAGAGGTTGAACAGCGAGACCATCTCCTCCGGCGAGAAGATCTCCTGGTCGCCATGGCTCCAGCCGAGGCGCAGCAGATAGTTGCGAAGCGCGATCGGCAGGTAGCCCATCGAGCGGTAGGCGTCGATGCCGAGCGCGCCATGCCGCTTCGACAGCTTGGCGCCGTCCGCCCCGTGGATCAGCGGGATATGCGACATGCTGGGGACCTTCCAGCCGAGCGCCTGGTAGATCTGCGTCTGGCGGGCGGCATTGGTCAGATGGTCGCTACCGCGGATGATGTGGGTGACGCCCATATCGTGGTCGTCGACGACGACTGCGAGCATATAGGTCGGCGTGCCGTCGGAGCGCAGCAGCACGAGGTCGTCGAGATTCTCGTTCTGCCAGGTGACGCGGCCCTGGACCTCGTCCTCGACCACAGTCTCGCCGGTCTGCTCGGCCTTGAGGCGGATCACCGGCTTGACGCCCGCGGGCGCGGTCGCCGGATCCCGGTCGCGCCAGCGCCCGTCATAACGCCACGGCTTGCCCTCGGCGCGCGCCGCTTCGCGCTCCGCCTCGAGCTCCTGCGGCGTCGCATAGCAGTAATAGGCCTTGCCGGCGGCCAGCATCTGCTCGGCGACCTCGCGATGGCGTGCGGCGCGCTGAAACTGGTAGACGGTCTGCCCGTCCCAATCCAGGCCGAGCCAGGACAGGCCATCGAGGATCGCGGCGATGGCGCCTTCGGTCGAGCGTTCGCGGTCGGTGTCCTCGATGCGCAGCAGCATCTTGCCGCCATGGCGGCGGGCATAGAGCCAGTTGAAAAGCGCGGTGCGGGCACCGCCGATGTGCAGGAATCCGGTTGGCGACGGCGCAAAGCGCGTGACGACCGTATCGCTCATGAAAGGAGGCTCCGGAGGAACGGGTAAGCAAAAAACGAGGGCAGTTTCGATGCGGGCCTCGGCCGGGGCTGACATCCGGCGCCGCCGCTGTAACATGGCTTGCCGGCTGCCGTTAAGAGCCTCCTGCGGGGAGGGGGCGCGATCATCGCGCGGCCGTGACGGGGGACGGATGCTCTCCTACGGGCCAGAACAGCGCCGTAGCAGGGTGCAAGCCGGCGTGCTGGCTCTGCCGGCGCGCTTGCGGCGCGTCGCCCATTTCACCCAGCCGCTATCCGCCTCGCTGCCCGATTGGGGCGGCCGCTTCCGCAGGGCGATCGAAACCGAGATCGAGCGCCGCCGCCTGTTCAACTGGCTGCCGGTCTGCATGGGTGCCGGCGTGCTGCTCTATTTTCTCGCCGATCGCGAGCCGGGGCTCGCCGCGCCGCTGGCCGGGCTGGCGCTATGTGCGCTCGCCGCGCTGCTGATGCGACAGCGGCGGGCCGTGATGGCTGTCTGCATCGCAGTCGCCGCGGCCTTTGCCGGCTTCGCGGCCGCGACCTGGCGGACGGGAACCATCGCGGCACCGGCGCTGGCGCGGAACCATGTGGGGAAGCTCACCGGCTTCGTCGAGACGCTTGAACAGCGCGAGAAAGGCGTCCGGATCATCATCCAGGTCACGGATCTGCCGGGCGTCGAGCCGGCACAGCGGCCGCGGCGGGTGCGCGTCACCACGCCGGTGACGACATTGAAGCCCGGCGACCATATCAGCGCGACGGCGCGCCTGCTGCCGCCGCCAGGCCCGGCGCGCCCCGGCGGCTATGACTTTGCCCGCGATGCCTTCTTTCAGGGTGTCGGTGCCGTCGGCAACATCGCCGGCAAGATCGCGCTCTCTCCGGCCCCCGTGCCGATGCCGCGCCGGCTTGCTTGGGCTGTCGCGATCGATCAGGCCCGCAACGCATTGACCGAGCGCATCGCCACCAGCGGCGGCGGGCAGGCGGGGGCGATGGCGGCAGCCCTCGTCACCGGCAAGCGCGGGCTGATCAGCGAGCAGACCAACAACGACCTGCGTGCCGCCGGCATCTATCACATCGTCTCGATCTCCGGCCTGCACATGGTGCTCGCCGCCGGCACGATCTTCTGGCTGGTGCGGGCGCTGCTCGCGCTGTCGCAGACGGCGGCGCTGCATTGGCCGGTGAAGAAGCTTGCGTCGCTCGCCGCCATGCTCGGCGCCACCGCCTATTGCATCTTCTCCGGCGCCGATGTCGCGACCGAGCGCTCGCTGATCATGACACTGGTCATGCTCGGAGCGATCCTGGTCGACCGGCCGGCGCTCTCCATGCGCAACCTCGCTCTGTCCGCGATCATCGTGCTGCTGCGCGAGCCGGAGGCGCTGCTCGGGCCGAGCTTCCAGATGTCGTTCGGCGCGGTGGCGGCGCTGATCGCCTTCGCCGAGCGCTGGCAGGAACGCCCACCCGATGCCGCCGCAGCCTCCTGGCCCTGGCCGCTGCGGCCGCTCTGGCTCTCGGCTGTGGGAATCCTGACCACCACCATGGTCGCGACCGCGGCGACGGCGCCCTACGGCGTCTACCATTTTCAGACCTTCAACCCGTTCGGCCTGCTCGGCAACGCACTGGCGCTGCCCTTCGTCTCGCTGATCGTGATGCCTGCCGCGGTCTTCGGCGTGCTCGCCTATCCGTTCGGGCTCGACTGGCCGGCCTGGGCGCTGATGGGCTGGGCGTCCGGCTATGTGCTCCAGCTTGCCCATTGGGTCGCCGGCATCGACCGCTCGACCGTGGTGCTGCCGGCCTTCGGCTCGACCGCGCTGATCCTGTTCTCGCTGTCGCTGCTCTGGCTGACCTTGTGGACGACGGCGCTACGCTTCCTCGCCGCGCTGCCGCTGGTCGGCGGGCTGGCGCTGGCCTCGGCGCCATCGCGGCCGGATATCCTGGTCGAGCGCGACGGCTCGGGCGTGCTGGTGCGGGGGGCGGACGGAAAGATGGTGCTGGCCGGCAAGCCGAGCCGCTTCGTGCTGATGCAATGGCTGCATGCCGACGGCGATGCACGCGCGCCGGACGACGCCGCGCTACGCAATGGCGCCGCCTGCGATGCGCGCGGCTGCGTCATCCGCCTGCCGGACGGGCGCAGCGTCGCCTATACGCGCGACCGCATCGCCCTGGTCGAGGACTGCCAGCGCGCCGATCTCGTGGTGACGTCGCTCTATTGGACGGCACCGTGTGCCGCCCGCCTGATCGACCGCAGCGCCCTCATCCGCGACGGCGCGACCGCTTATCACGCGGCTCGCGGCGGCTGGCGCGCGTATACGGCGGACGAGGTCACGCGCCTGCGTCCCTGGACCCGGGCACGGCCCGAACCGAAGCCGGCACCCGAACCTGCTCCTGCACCGACGCCTGCAACTGCGGAGCCGGCACAGGATCTGGAGGCGCTTCAGTAGCGCCGCATCAGGTTGACGAGGCGACCCTGGATCTTGACCCGGTCGGGCCCGAGCACGCGCGTCTCATAAGCCGGGTTGGCGGCTTCCAGCGCGATCGAGGAGCCGCGCTTGCGCAGACGCTTCAGCGTCGCCTCCTCGTCGTCGATCAGCGCGACGATGATGTCGCCGGTATTGGCGGTGTCCTGCTTGCGGATCACGACGGTGTCGCCATCGAGAATGCCGGCCTCGATCATCGAATCGCCGCGGACCTCGAGCGCATAGTGTTCGCCGCCGCCGAGCATATCGGCCGGCATCGACACGCTGTGGCTTCGGTCCTGGATCGCCGAGATCGGCGTACCGGCGGCGATACGGCCCATGACAGGGATGGAAACGGTCGAACGCCCGCTCTCCTCGGCGACCGATGGGCGCGGCTTCGTCAGATTGGCCGCAGGTGCGGGGGCCGGCGGTGTCTGGCCGAGCCCGCCCTGGACGATCGAAGGGCTGAAACGGCCGCGCTGCGTCTGCGGCCCGCCGATGCCGTCCGGCATCTTGATGACTTCGAGGGCGCGGGCCCGGTTCGGAAGCCGGCGAATGAAGCCACGCTCCTCCAGCGCCATGATCAAACGGTGGATGCCGGATTTCGAGCGCAGGTCGAGCGCGTCCTTCATCTCGTCGAAGGAGGGCGGCACGCCGGATTCGCGCAGGCGCTCATGGATGAAGCGAAGCAGTTCGAACTGTTTGCGTGTCAACATGGCCGCGCCGCTCGCCTCTCGGGCTAGAATCGAAACAAAGCACGAACACCATACGCGTTCGCCTTGTGTTCCGCAAGGCATCTCCTGCCGCAAGGTGAACGGATCAGCGCAGCCGGATAACCCGGCAGGGATCGCCGGCCTTGGCTGGCTCGGCGAAGGCCCGGCGGATCACGAGCGCCTCGGCGCGCGAAAGGTTCGCCAGCATCGAGGAATCCTGCTTGGCGAAGGGACGGACACGCCGCTCGCCGTCGACCATTTCGAAGGTGGCGCGCAGATAGTCCTGGCGCTCGTCATTGGCCTGCAAATCGGAGGCGAGGATGGCGGGTTCGCTGCGGTCGCGCTCGGGATCGGCGATGCCGAGCAGGGCCTCGACCAGCGGCATGGCGAAGAGATGGCCGCAGACGATCGAGGAGACCGGGTTGCCGGGCAGGCCGAGCGCGACCATGGCGCCGAGCCGGCCCATCATCATCGGCTTGCCCGGGCGCATCGCGATCTTCCAGAAGCCGAGCGCCATGCCCTGCGCCTTCAGCGCGGCCTGGACGAGGTCGTGCTCGCCGACCGAGGCGCCGCCGAGCGTGACCAGGACATCGGCTCCGGCCGCGCGCGCCGCCTCGATCTTGGCGGCGAGGTCGGGATGGTTGTCGCGGGCGATGCCGAGGTCGAACGCCGTGCCACCGGCCTGCTCGACCAGCGCGGCGAGGGCGAAGCTGTTGGAGGCGACGATCTGGTCGGGGCCGACCGGTTCGCCCGGCAGGACGAGTTCGTCACCTGTGGCGAGGATCGCGACCAGCGGCTTGCGGCGCACCGATAGCGTCGGATGGCCCGCGGCCGCAGCAAGGCCGAGCGCGGCGCTGTCGAGCCGGCGGCCCGCCTTCAGCAGGATCTCGCCAGTCTCGAAATCGAGCCCGGCCGGGCGGATGAACTGACCCTTGCCCGCCGGCTTGATGACGCGGATGGCCGGGCCGCCGACGCCCTCGGCATGCTCCTGGATCAGGATCGCATCGGCACCGTCCGGAATGGGCGCGCCGGTGAAGATGCGCACCGTCTCGCCCGAGCCGACGGGGCCGGCAAAGCCGCGGCCAGCGGCGGATTCGCCGATGACCTCAAGCTCCTTGCCGGGCTCCAGATCGGCGGCGCGGGCGGCATAGCCGTCCATGGCAGAGTTGGCAAAGGGCGGCTGGGTCCTGAGCGCCGCGACATCGTCGGCCAGCACGCGGCCGGCGCATTGCGCCAGCGGCAGCGTCTCGGCTTGCGTCGGGCCGGGCACGCTGTCGAGCAGCGCCTTGAGCGCGACCGGGACGGGGGTGAGGCTCATGCTGGCCCTGCGAGCTCGTAGGTTCCGGACTTGCCGCCGGATTTATGCACGAGGCGGACGCCTTCGATATGCATGGCGCGATCGACCGCCTTCACCATGTCGTAGACCGTGAGGCAGGCGACGCTGACAGCGGTCAATGCCTCCATCTCGACGCCGGTCTTGCCGGTGAGCTTGACCTCGGCACGGACGCGCACGCCCGGCAGCGTCTCGTCGATCGTGAGATCAACGGCAATCTTCGAGAGCAGCAGCGGGTGGCAGAGCGGGATCAACTCGTGCGCGCGCTTGGCCGCCATGATGCCGGCGAGGCGGGCAGTGCCGAGCACGTCGCCCTTCTTGGCCTCGCCGTCGCGGACGATCGCCAGCGTCTCGGCTTGCATCACGACATGGCCTTCGGCTACGGCGACCCTGACGGTCTCGGCCTTGTCACCGACATCGACCATATGGGCCTCGCCCTTCTGGTCGAGATGAGTGAGGCGGCTCACGCCGCCACCTCGGCGGCTTTACCGGTCAAGAGCTGCCGTGTCGCGGCGGCCACGTCCGTCTGGCGCATCAGGCTTTCGCCGACCAGGAAGGTGTTGACGCCGCAAGCCTGCAGGCGGGCAATGTCGGCATGGCTGAAGATGCCGCTCTCGCCGACGAGCAGTCGGTCCTTCGGGACGCGCGGCGCCAGCCGCTCGGTGACCGCAAGGTTAAGCTCGAAAGAGCGCAGGTCGCGGTTGTTGATGCCGACCAGCCGGGTGTCCAGCTTCAGGGCGCGTTCCAGCTCGGCTTCGTCATGGACCTCGGCGAGCGCAGCCATGCCGAGCGCCTTCGCCGTCGCGACGAGTTCCTGTGCCGCGGCATCGTCGAGCGAGGCCATGATGATCAGGATGCAGTCGGCCCCCCAGCTCCTGGCTTCGAAGACCTGGTAGGGCTCGAACATGAAGTCTTTGCGCAGGCCGGGCAGGCCGGAGGCGGCGCGCGCCTCGGCGAGATATTCCGGCCGGCCCTGGAAGGAAGGCGTGTCGGTGAGGACCGAGAGGCAGGCGGCGCCGCCGGCTACATAGGCTTTTGCCAGCGCCGGCGGGTCGAAATCGGCGCGGATCAGCCCCTTGGACGGCGAGGCCTTCTTGATCTCGGCGATCAAAGCCGAGCCGCCGGCGCGGTGCTTGGCTTCGAGCGCACCGATGAAGTCGCGCGGGGCGGGTTCAGCCGCCGCGCGCTTCTCGATCTCGGTCTGGGGCACGGCAGCGCGCGCCGCCGCGATCTCCTCGCGCTTATAGGCCTCGATCCGCCTGAGGATATCGGACATGGGCAGCCTCACGCATTGGAGCTGGCGACGAGCGTCGCGAGCGCGGCCTTGGCCTTGCCATTGTCCAGCACCGCATAGGCCTGCGCCAGCCCCTCGCCGAGCGTGGCAGCCTTGCCGGCGACGACGAGCGCGGCGGCAGCGTTGAAGGCGGCGATGTCGCGGAAGGCGCTCTTGGCGCCACCGAGCACGTTCTGCAGCGCCTGTGCGTTCTGCGCCGGCTCGCCGCCGCGCAGATCCTCGGGCCGGGCGCGGGCAATGCCGACATCCTCGGGCGCGATGTTGAAGCTCTCGATCTTGCCGTCCTTCAGCGCGACGACGCGGGTCGGACCGGTGGTGGTGATCTCGTCGAGCCCGTCGGAGCCGTGCACGGCCCAGACAGTGGTCGAGCCGAGCGACTGCAACACCTTGACCATCGGTTCGAGCCAGGTCTCGGAGAAGGCGCCGATCAGCTGCTTCTTGACGCCGGCCGGGTTGGAGAGCGGGCCGAGCAGGTTGAAGATGGTGCGGGTGCCGAGCTCGGTGCGCACCGGCGCGACATGGCGCATCGAGGCGTGGTGGGTCGGCGCGAACATGAAGCCGACGCCGGCCTGCGCGATGCAGCGCTCGGTGCCGGCCGGCTCCAGCCCGACCTTGACGCCGAGCGCGGTTAGCACGTCGGCGGCGCCGGAGCGCGAGGATGCCGCGCGGTTGCCATGCTTGGCGACCGGCACGCCGCAGGCCGCGACGATGATCGAGGCCAGCGTCGAGACATTGTAGGAGCCGGAGGCGTCGCCGCCGGTGCCGACGATGTCGATGGCGTCGGCCGGGGCCTCCACTGGCAACATGCGCGAGCGCATGGCGGTGACGGCGCCGGCGATCTCCTCGGTGGTCTCGCCGCGCACGCGCAGCGCCATCAGGAAGGCCGCCGCCTGCGCGTTGGTGACCTCGCCGGAGAGCATGGATTCGAAGGCGTCGCGGGCTTCCTCGCGCGACAGCGAGGCGCCGGTCGCGACCTTGGCGATGAAGGGTTTGAAGTCGTCCATGGGAACTCGATCGATCAGGCTGTCGCGGAAAGGGCGGCTTTGGCGTTCTGGCGCGACCATCGCTCGGCGAGATCGAGGAAATTGCGCAGGATGGTGGCGCCATGCTCCGAGGCGATGCTCTCGGGATGGAACTGCACGCCATGCACCGGCAGGTCGCGATGCGACAGCGCCATGATCATGCCGTCGCCGGATTCGGCCTCGATCGAGAGCTGCGCCGGGCAGGTTTCCCTGCGGACGACGAGCGAATGATAGCGCGTCGCTTCGAGCGGGCCGTTGATGCCGTGGAACAGGCCCTGCGCCCGGTGGGTGATGGTCGAGACCTTGCCGTGCATCGGCTGGGGCGCGCGCACGACCTCGCCGCCGAAGACCTGGCCGATCGTCTGCAAGCCCAGACAGACGCCGAAGATCGGCTTCCTGTCGGCCCCCTGGCGGACGAGATCGAGGCAGATGCCGGCTTCGTTCGGCGTGCAGGGGCCGGGCGAGAGCACGATCGCGTCATGATCGCCGGTCAGAGCTTCAGCGACCGAGAGCGTGTCGTTGCGGCGCACGTCGACCTTCGCCCCGAGCCCGCCGATCAGGTGGACCAGGTTCCAGGTGAAGCTGTCGTAATTGTCGATCAGCAGGATGCGCATCGCGTCTAGGCCGTTCCCACCCAGTTTCCCAGGGCTGCACATGCCCCCGAACGCGCATGCGGGTCAAGCGCGAGGGCGCGGAGCTGGTCGCTCCGCGCCCTCGAACTCTTGAGCCGTGTCGGTGTCGGCCGTCACTTCACCCGGCGGTAGTGCGCCGTCATGAACTGGACCCACTGGCCATCCTCGCCTTTGGCGCGCGAGGAGAGGACGTGATGATCCGGGCTCTTGATCTCGACGATGTCCTGATAGGCCGCCGTCTTGCCGGGCTTGGTGAAGTCGGGGCCTTCGGTGTCGAGGGTCAACACGGTGCCGTCGGCGCTGCGAGTGCCGGAGTAGACCCACTGACCGCTCATCATCGAGCCGATGAAGGAGCCGACATAGCGTTCCTTGAGCGGGTCGTAGCCGAGCGTGATCCGGGTCTTCGCCGGGCTGCCATCAGGCATGGCGCCGGTGCCGTCACCGACGAGCCAGAGCCCGCCGATGGACGAGTAGGATTGCGTGCCTGAGGACTTCATCGGGGGCTGGTCCGGCCCCATCATGCACTCGGACTCATAGGTCCAGTCGCCGACGAGCTGGTGGAGCCAGTCATGTTCCGCCTGGGGCTTGGACGGCATGCAGCCGGAGAGGTCGCCGGCCTGCGATTTGTCGAGTTCTGCTGCGTTGCTCATAGCTCTTCCTCCTTTGCTTGGCTTCTTCGGGTGAACAGTCGAACGCGCCGTGGTCAGGCCGCGGCAGCAACCAGCTGCGGCCGCTCGGTCGCCTGCTTGAGGGCGGCAAGACCCTTCTCGAAATCGCCGCCGACCATGCGGTCCATGTTGAAGACGGTGCCCATGACCTTGCCCATGAACGGGCAGGCGCCCTGCATGTGCCAGGTCACCAGCGTGCCGCCTTCGGTCGGCGCGAGCGTGAAGGTGATCAGGTTGTGGCAGGCCATGGGCTTGGTCATGTCGAGCGTGACGGCGAGCTTCACCGGCGCCTGGACCTCGACGATCGCCAGCTCCCCGGTGCCGGCCTGCTTGTTGCCGTCGAAGGCGTAGACGGCGCCGACGCCGGAGGTCCCGCCCCTGAAGCTGCGCTTCATCGCCGGATCCTTCTTCTCATAGGGCGACCAGGCGCCCCATTCCTGGAAGTCCGCGAGCAGAGCGAAGATGCGCTCGGGCGTCGCCCGGATCGTCGCGGAACGGCTGACCTGGAAAAGATCGGGCTTGCGTGCGGCGACAATGAGGACGCCGGCGACGAGGGCGAGCACGGTGATGGCGAGATACGTAAGCATGGCACTCTCCTGTATTGCGTGGGGTATGCGTCAGGCGTCGAGACGGACGGGGAACAGGCGGCGCAGCCGCGGATCGCGCAGGTAAAGGCCGCCCCAGGCCAGGAGGCCGAGATAGAGGCCGAAAAGGAGATGGCTGAAGAGCGGACTGCCGACGCGCAGATGTGTCGCCATTGCCCCGCCGAGCAGGCCGGTCAGCAGGATCGCGCCGAGCAGCGACGTGCGTGGTAGCGCGTAGAGCAGTGCGATGACGAGCGTCATCACGCCGAGCCCGCGCGCCAGCTCCTGCGAGCCGGAATAGCCGAGCTGCTGCATGGTCTCGGTGACGATAGCGAGCGGCGCGAGCTTGATGCCGCCGTCGAAGATCAGGAAGGCGATGACGAGGCCGCTCATGATGCGCCCGGTCCAGAGCTGTCCGGTGGTTGTGGTGGTGTTGATGGAGACCGACTGCATGGGATGCTCCGATTGGATAGGGCTCTATCGGCCCGGCTGCGCGGGCTGGTTTCGTCTGAGAGTTTGGGCCGGCGCATCCGGTGATCTGACACGAGGACGCTGGCGGTCCGGGCGTTCCGACAGGGTGAGATAAATTTTTTTCGAGCCGTCGGTTTGGCATTTATCTTGATGGCGAGATAAATCTCATATTGTCTCGATGTCAAGATATATTCATGATGCCCGCCACGTGATCAGCGGAGACCGGGATGAGCGACAAGACGGAGCAGGGCAGCGACCATATCGACCGGTTGCGCGGGCAGTGGCAGCGCGAGTTGCCGGAGCTGGATACCTCGCCTATGGCGGTGATCGGCCGGGCCCGCCGGATCACCTTGCGGCTGCGACCCGGGATCGAGGCGGTCTTTGCCCGCCATGGTCTCGATGCCGGCGAATTCGACGTGATCTCGACGTTGCGACGGGCCGGCGCGCCATGGCGGCTGACGCCGACCGAACTCTACCGCACGCTGATGATCTCCTCGGGCGGGCTCACGGCTCGCCTGAACCGCCTGGAGGCGGCCGGGCTGATCCGGCGGCACGAGGCGGAAGAAGACAAGCGCAGTCTCCTGGTCGAACTGACCGAGGCTGGCCACGCCAAGGCCGAGGCCGCCTTCCGCGAGGACATGGAGCTGGAAAAGCGCCTGCTCGCAGGTTTGAGCCAACGCGAGCAGGACGAACTGGCGGTGCTGCTGCGCAAGCTCGCGCTCAGCCTGGAGGACAATGGCGCTGGCGCGAGCTAGCGTGGCCTGCCTCAGCCGGCCGCGACCTGGCCGCTCTCGCGCATCAGCCGGTCGATATGCTGGCGGATATGGGCGGCCTCGCTGGCCGAGCCGGCCAGCGCAATAGCCCGGTCGAAAGTCGTGCGCGCCTCGCGATCGCGGCCGAGCTGCATCAGCAGCCAGCCCTTGAAGCCGAAGAAATAGAAATAGCCCGAGAGCTGCTGTTCGAGCGGCTCGACGATGACCAGCGCCGCCTCCGGCCCGCGCAGCTTGGCGATGGCGACGGCGCGGTTGAGCGTGATCACCGGCGAGGGCTGGATGTGCTCCAGCGTGGCGTAGAGGATGTCGATCTGGGCCCAGTCGGTCTCGTCCGCTCGCGGAGCGCGACTGTGGACGCCCGCGATCGCTGCCTGGATCTGATAGGGGCCGGGCCGGCGGTGGCGCATCGCCTTGTCGACCAGCGCCAGGCCCTCGGCGATGAGCTCGCGGTCCCAGAGCTTCCGGTTCTGATCATCGAGAAGGACGATCTGGCCGTCGGCGTCGAGCCGCGCCGCCGCCCGAGCATGCTGGAGCAGCATCAGCGCCAGCAGGCCCATGATCTCGGGCTCGGTCTGGAACAATCGCAACAGCAGCCGCGTCAGGCGGATCGCCTCCTCGCTGAAAGGACGGCGGCGATCGCTCTCGGCGCCGCTGGCCGAGTAGCCTTCGTTGAAGACGAGGTAGAGCATCGCTGCCACCGCCGCGAGGCGCTCGGCGCGCTCGACCGGGCCGGGCGTCTCGAACGGTACGTTCGCGGCGGCGACGCGCGCCTTGGCGCGGGTGATGCGCTGCTCCATCGCGCTCTCGCCGACGAGGAAGGCGCGGGCGATCTGCTTGACGCTGAGCCCCGAGACGATGCGCAAAGCGAGCGCCACCTGCTGCGTCGCCGGCAGATCGGGATGGCAGCAGATGAACAGGAGGCGCAGGATGTCGTCGCGGTAATGGCCGCCGTCGAGCTGCTCGGCGACCTCGCTCTCGGCATCGCCGAGATCGGAGAGCCTGTCCTCGTCAGGCAGCGCTTCCTGCTTCTTCTGGCGCCTGACCTGATCGAGCGCGACATTGCGACCGACGAAGATCAGCCAGGCGGCCGGATCGCGCGGCGGACCGTTCTGCGGCCAGGTCCGGAGCGCTCGAAGACAGGCCTCCTGATAGGCTTCCTCGGCAATGTCGAGATCGCGGAAATAGCGCAGCAGGGCGCTGATCGCCTGAGGGCGCGCCGAGGTCAGCGCGGCATGGATCCAGGCGATCTCGGCCATGATCAGACTCCGGCCGGGTAGTAGACGGCGAGCGGGCGGACCTCGAAGGCGCCGCCCGGATTGGCTTCGCCGAGCTCGCGGGCGATGCCGAGCGCCTCGTCGAGATCGGCGACGTCGACGATGTAGAAGCCGAGGAACTGCTCCTTGGTCTCGGCAAAGGGGCCGTCGAGGATCAGCGGCGGATCGCGATCCTTGCGCAAGGTCGTCGCCGCCGTGGTCGGCAGCAGGCGCGCGACCGGGCCGAGCTTGCCTTCCTTGGCGATGCGCTGGCGGACCTTTTCGAGGCGGCCCATGACCTCCTCGTTCTGCTCCTTCGTCCAGGCCGTGACGACCTCTTCGGAATGATAGCAAAGGATGGCGTAGTGCATGCGCAGCGCTCCGGTTCAGGCCAAGGACGTTCGGCCGGGCCGGCAGCCGACAGGGCCGCGCGAAAAAAATCAAGCTGCGGGCGCAGGGTATTTCAAACCATCGAACCTCCCTCAGCCCTCATCCTGAGGAGCGATCGCAGATCGCGTCTCGAAGGATGCTCCAGCTGGTTCCGGAGTCTCCTGAAGCATCCTTCGAGACGCCGCTGCGCGGCTCCTCAGGATGAGGGCTGAGCGATTTGTTGTAGCGCTGCGTCACACCACCGGCGGATTGAGCCGGGCGAAGCCCTCCTGGCGATGATAGGGGAAGGCCGGGTAGGGCGGAACGATAGCGCTCGCCTTGTCCAGCCTTGCGATCTGCTCCGGCGTCAGGGCCCAGCCGACGGCACCGAGATTGTCGCGCAATTGCTGCTCATTGCGGGCGCCGATGATCACCGAGGCGACGGTCGGGCGCTGCAGCAGCCAGTTGATCGCGATCTGCGGCACGCTCTTGCCAGTCTCCCTGGCGAGCTCGTCGAGCACGTCCACGATGGCGTAGAGCTTCTCGTCGTCGACCGGCGGGCCGAAATCGGCGGTCTGGTGCAGGCGGCTGCCCTCGGGCAGAGGCTGGCCACGGCGGATCTTGCCGGTGAGGCGGCCCCAGCCGAGCGGGCTCCAGACGAGGGCGCCGACGCCCTGGTCGAGGCCGAGCGGCATCAGGTCGAACTCGTAGTCGCGGCCGACCAGCGAATAATAGACCTGATGGGCGACATAGCGCGGGAAGCCGTGCCTCTCGGCCAGCGCCAACGACTTCATCAACTGCCAGCCGGCGAAGTTGGAGACGCCGACCTGGCGGATCTTGCCGGCGCGGACCAGCGCATCAAGCGTCGACAGCACCTCCTCGATCGGCGTGAAGGCGTCGAAGGCATGGAGCTGGAGCAGGTCGATATGGTCGCTGCCGAGCCGGCGCAGCGCCGCGTCGGTGCCGTCGATCAGCCGGCTGCGCGAGGAGCCGGCATCGTTCGGACCGTCGCCCATCGGCAGCGTCAGCTTGGTCGAGATCAGGACCTTGTCGCGCCGGCCCTTGATCGCGGCGCCCAACACTTCCTCGGAGGCGCCGTTCGAATAGACGTCGGCGGTGTCGAAGAGGTTGAGCCCGGCTTCCAGGCAGACGTCGATAAGACGGGTCGCCTCCTTCGCGTCGCTGGTGCCCCAGGCGCTGAAGAGCGGGCCCTGGCCGCCGAAGGTGCCGGCGCCGAAGCTGAGCGCCGGGACCTTGAGGCCGGAGCGGCCGAGATATCTGTAATCCATGGTTTAGTTCCTTCTGCGAAGTATCTGATAATTATGGCTGCGGGCAGGACGCGGGGCCGGTCTGCAGCGCCGTCTGCGGGCGCTTGTCGAGGCGCAGGCTGATCACGGCCAGCACCAGGCTTGCCAGCGGCACCAAAGCGGCGACCCAGGTCACGGCGGCCAAGCCCGGGCCGTGATCGATGGTGACGCCGCCGAGCCAGGCGCCGAAGGCATTGCCGAGGTTGAAGGCGGCGATGTTGAGGCTGGAGGCGAGATTACGCCCGGCCGGGCCCGCCTTGTCGAGCACGCGCATCTGCAAGGGCGCGACAGTCGCGAAGGCGGCGGCCCCGATCAGGCCGACGAAGATCGTCACGGCGATGGGCGAGCGCAGCGTCGCGGTCATCGCGAAAAGCACGACGGCGAGGGTCGCCGTGGTTGCAAGCAGGGCGACGGGCAGGTTGCGGTCGGCGAGCTTGCCGCCGAGCATGTTGCCGACGATCAGGCCGAGGCCGAAGAGCAAGAGGATCGGCGAGACCGCCTCCTGCGAGAAGCCGGTGATCTCGACCAGGATCGGCTGAATATAGGTGAAGACCGCGAAGACGCCGCCGAAGCCGAGCACGGTCATGGCGAGGCCGAGCAGCACCTGCGGATCGGCGAGGGTCGCGAGCTCCTGGCGCAGCGGCGCGACCTCGACCTTGCCCTTGTCGGCCGGGACGAGACGGGCGAGCACCAGCATGGCGACGACGCCGATCGCGGCGATGGTCCAGAAGGTGGCGCGCCAGCCGAAATGCAGGCCAAGCCAGGCGCCGGCGGGCACGCCGAGCAGGGTCGCGATGGTGAGGCCGGTGAACATCACGGCGATGGCCGAAGCCTTCTTGTCCTCCGGAACGAGACTGGTCGCGACGACCGAGCCGACGCCGAAGAAGGTACCGTGCGCCAGCGAGGTGACGATGCGCGCCGCCATCAGCAGGCCGTAGCTCGGCGCGAGCGCACAGGCGATGTTGCCGAGGGTGAAGATCGCCATCAGCAGGATCAGCACCTGCTTGCGCGGCAGCTTGCGGGTGGCGAGAGTCAGGACAGGCGCCCCGACGAAGACGCCGAGCGCATAGCCGGAGATCAGCAGCCCGGTCATCGCGACCGAGACGCCGAGATCGGCGGCGACCTGCAGCAGCAGGCCCATGATGACGAATTCGGTGGTGCCGATGCCGAAGGCACCGGCGGTGAGGGCATAGACGGCAATGGGCATGGGACGCTCCGCGCCAGGCGAAAGGGGATGATGCCCAGCCAGATGGTGCAATGCAGCGTTTTGAACTAGGATGCCGCTCGTAACATCACTTGTGACTTGAGTTCACCATGGCAGCCCTGCTCAGCAACCGCTCCGGCGAGATGGAAGTGTTCGCGGCCGTGGTCGAGCGCGGCGGCTTCTCCGCTGCCGCAAAGCTCTTCGGCATGACGCCGTCCGCCGTCAGCAAGCTGGTCACAAGGCTGGAGGCAAGGCTCGGCGCCAGGCTGGTCAACCGCTCGACGCGCAAGCTGCAACTGACGGCGGAAGGGCAGGCCTTCCATCAGCGCTGTGTCACCATCCTCTCCGACATCGCCGAGGCGGAATGCGAGGCGGCGGCGGGCCGCGCCCCGCGCGGGCGGGTGCGGGTCAACGCCAATGTCGCCTTCGGCAACCAGATTCTGCTGCCGCTGGTGCCGGCCTTCCTGGCCGAGCATCCCGAGCTCTCGGTCGATCTGGTCTTCACCGACCAGGTCGTCGACCTGATCGAGGAGCGGGCCGACATCGCGATCCGCGTCGCGCCGGGGCCCTTGCGCGGCAACCAGCTGATGGCTCGCAAGATCGGCGAGAGCGCCGTCGCCGTCGTCGCCTCGCCGGAGTATCTCGCCCGCCATGGCGAGCCGAAGACGCCGGCGGATCTCACGAAGCACAACCTGCTCGGCTTCAACTTCGCTAGGTCGGTCGAGGGCTGGCCGTTTCGCGTCGACGGCGCGCTGATCTCGATCGCCGCCGTCGGCAACACCCAGGTCGGCGATGGCGAGATCGCGCGCCAGCTCGCCGTCGCCGGCATCGGGCTCGCGCGGCTGGGGCGCTTTCATACCCAGGCCGAGGTCGCCGCAGGGCGGCTCGTCACGGTCCTAGAGGACTTCAACCCCGGCGACATCGAGGCGATCCACGCCGTCTATCTCGGGCAGGGCGGCTTCGTCCCGGCGCGGATGCGCGCCTTCATCGACTTCCTGGCACGCAACGTGAAGATTCGGGCTTGACGGCTCGAAGCCTCAGCTCAGCAACAGACTGTCGTCCGAGAGCTCCTCGCCACGCACCTGCTTGAACAGGCGCAAGAGGTCGGGCACGTCCATCGCCTTGCGACGCTCGCCGGCGATGTCGAAGACGACCTTGCCCTCGTGCAGCATCACGGTGCGGCTGCCATGGTCGAGCGCGTCGCGCATCGAATGGGTGACCATCAGGGCGGTCAGCTTCTGCTCCTCGACGATGCGCCGGGTCAGGTCGAGCACGAAAGCGGCCGTGCGCGGATCGAGCGCGGCGGTGTGCTCGTCGAGCAGCAGCGTCTTGGTGCCCGCCAGCGTCGACATCAACAGGCTGACCGCCTGGCGCTGGCCGCCCGAGAGCAGACCCATCGAATCGCCGAGCCGGTTCTCCAGCCCGAGACCGAGCATCGCCAGCTTGTCGCGGAACAGGGACCGGCGCGAGCGGTCGAGCGCCGCGCCGAGGCCGCGGGCGCGACCGCGCGCCTGGGCCAGCGCCATGTTCTCCTCGATCGTCAGGCGTTCGCAGGTGCCGGCCATCGGGTCCTGGAAGACACGGGCGATCAGGCCGGCGCGCTTCGGCGTCGGCCAGCGGGTCACGTCGATGCCGTCGACCTCGACAGTGCCGCGCTCGGCCCTTGCATCGCCGCTGAGAACGTTGAGCAGCGTCGACTTGCCGGCGCCGTTCGAGCCGATCACAGTGATGAACTCGCCCTCGGGCACGGTGAGATCGAGGCCGCGCAGAGCACGGTTCTCCAGTGGCGTGCCGCGCCCGAAGGTAACGTGGACATCCCGGACGCTGATCATGGGGCGCTCCGCTTGAACAGGCTGCGCAGCGGATTGGCGAAACCAGGCAGCATCAGGGCGATGCCGACCAGCACGGCCGTGACGAGGTTGAGGTCGGAGGCGCGCAGGCCGAGCCAGCCGGCATTCAGCGCGAGCGCGATGGCGAGCCGGTAGGCGATAGCGCCGATCAGGCAGGAGAACACCGCGACGACGATCGACTTCGTACGGAAAATCGTCTCGCCGAGGATGACGGCGGCGAGCCCGGCGATGATGGTGCCGGTGCCGATGCTGACATCGGCGAAGCCGGCCGTCTGCGCGAATAACGCACCGGCAAGCGCGACGAGGCCGTTGGAGAGGGCGACGCCGACATAGACGTGCATGTCGGTACGGATGCCCTGCGCCCGCGCCATGCGCGGATTGGCGCCGGTGGCGCGCATCGCCAGGCCGAACTCGGTCTTGAGGAAGCGGGCGAGCAGGGCGCCGATGACGAGGACGATGATCAGCAGGGCCAGAACCCGCAGCGTCGGGCGGCCGGGTAGCCCGGTGGCGGCGATCAGCGGGTTCAGCCAGGCGAAGAAGTCAATCACCGTCGGCCGGTTCATCAGCGGGATATTGGGCACGCCCATCACCCGCAGATTGATCGAGAACAGCGCCGTCATCGTGAGGATGCCGGCGAGCAGGTGCAGGATCGCAAAGCGGATGTTGAGCCAGGCGGTGACGGTCCCGGCCAGGAAGCCGGCGACGATCGCCGCCAGCGTGGCGAAGATCGGATTGATGCCGCCGGCGATCATCGCCGCTGCGACGGCGGCGCCGAGCGGCAAGGTGCCGTCGACCGTGAGGTCGGGAAAGTCGAGGACGCGGAAGGTGATGTAGACACCGAGCGCCACGAGAGCGAACACCAGTCCGATCTCGATGGCGCCCAGGGTGGCGATGAGACTCATCGGTCGCCCTGCTTGTTCTGGTCTGGAATGGGTAGGCGGCCGGGAGCGGCGGCGCGGGAACGCCGCCGCGCCTCAGATCAGTTGATCACCTGCTTGGCGCGGGCCTGCACGGCGGCGGGGATCGTCACGCCCATGGCGGCGGCGGCCTTGGCGTTGATGACGAGATTGCTGCCGCTGGCGTTCTTGACCGGGATGGTGCCCGGCTTCTCGCCCTTGAGGACGCGCACGACGACCGCGCCGGTCTCGAGGCCGACCTGGAAGTAGTCGAAGCCGATCGAGGCGACCGAGCCCTTCTGGACCGACTCGGTGTCGCCGGTGAACACCGGCAGCTTGTTGTCGGCGCCGACGGCCAGCACCGTGCCGAGCGCCGAGATGATGGTGTTGTCGGTCGGCAGGTAGATCGCGTCGACCTTGCCGACGAGATTCTGTGCTGCGCCGGAGACATCGGCCGTGCGGCCGGCCGAGGCCTCGATGATCTGGAGGTTGCGGGCGGGCGCCAGCGCCTTCACGGCGTTGAGCAGCGCGACGCTGTTGGCCTCGCCGGGGTTGTAGACGACGCCGATCTTCTTGGCAGACGGGACCAGTTCCTTGATCAGGTCGAACTGGGCTTCCAGCGGCGAGAAGTCGGAGATGCCGGTGATGTTGCCGCCCGGCGCCTGCTTGTCCTTGACGATCTGGGCGGCGACCGGGTCGGTCACCGCAGTGAAGACCACCGGGATCGTCTGCGTCGCGGTCACCATCGCCTGGGCGGAAGGGGTCGCGATCGCGACGATCACATTCGGGTTCTCGCCGGCGAATTTCTGGGCGATCTGCGCCGCCGTCGCCGGGGAGCCCTGCGCCGACTCATAGCGGAAGGTGAAGTTGGTGCCGTCCTTGTAGCCGGCCTCTTCCAGCGCCTTCTTGATGCCGTCGCGGGCAGCGTCGAGCGCCGGGTGCTCGACGATGGCGGTGACGGCGACCGTCACCTTCTGCGCTTGCTGGGCGATGGCGGCCGTGCCGGCCAGAAGCGCCAGAGCGATGCCGCTGCTGATCATGGTTGCGCGCAAACGCATGGTTTCCTCTCCATTTGTCACCGAGCCCTGTCTTTCCGCTTCAGGCATTCGTGCCAGCGGGCAGGGCGCGTTCTGATTGCTGAGTGGCCGTCCGAAGCAACCTGAGGGCTAGGGAGTGGCGCTCTCGACTACCGGCAATATGCGCGGGCGAAAACACCCCGCGCAAGTGAGCGGACATGCGTCTTCGGGAGGGGCGCATGCGAACGAGCGCGCTCGGCTCACTGCCCCCGCCGGCTGCGCGCGGCGAAGCGCACGGCCTCTTCGGCCGCCTTGAACAGCGCTTTGGCCTTGTTGATGCATTCGAGCTGCTCGGAGGCCGGGTTCGAATCGTAGACGATGCCGGCGCCGGCCTGGACCTGCATGCGGCCGTCCTGGACGACCGCGGTGCGCAGGACGATGCAGGTGTCCATTTCGCCATTGGCGCCGAAATAGCCGATGCAGCCGCCATAGGCGCCGCGCCCGTCCTTCTCGAGCTCGTCGATGATCTCCATGGCGCGCACCTTGGGCGCACCGGAGACAGTCCCGGCCGGGAAGCCGGCGGCGAGGGCCGAGAGCGCATCGTGCTCGCCGGAGATGCGTCCCTCGACGTTCGAGACGATGTGCATCACCTGGCTGTAGCGCTCAATGAAGAAGGAATCGGTGACGTTGACGCTGCCGATCTCGGCGACCCGGCCGACATCGTTGCGGCCGAGATCGAGCAGCATCAGATGCTCGGCCCGCTCCTTCGGATCGGCCAGCAATTCGTCCGCCAGGGCTTCGTCGGCGGCGGGCGTCGCGCCGCGCGGGCGCGTGCCGGCGATCGGCCGGATCGTGACCTTGCCGTCGCGCAGCCGCACCAGGATCTCTGGGCTGGAGCAGACGATCTGGAAGGCCTCGAAATCGAGATAGCAGAGGAAGGGCGCCGGATTGACCCGCCGCAGCGCCCGGTAGAGCGCGAAGGGCGGCAGTTCGAACGGCGCCTCGAAGCGCTGCGAGAGCACGACCTGGAAGATGTCGCCGGCGCGGACGTATTCCTGCGCCGTCGCGACCATGGCGTGGAACTCGGCTTCGCTGGTGTTCGAGGTCGATTCGGGATGCGCGATCGCGGCGATGTCGATGCCGGCTTCGTCGGGCAGCGGGCCTTCGAGCGCCCGCACCACCGCGTCGAGTCGCTCCTGCGCCCGCTCATGGGCGGCGCGGGCCGGGACGTTCGCTTGCGGCCGCACCGGCGTCACGACGGTGATCTCGTCGCGGATCGAATCGAACACGACCATCAGCGTCGGCCGGGTCAGGATGGCATCGGGCACGCCCGGGCCGGTCGCCTTGGCTTCCGGCAGGCGCTCCATCAGGCGCACCATGTCGTAGCCGAGATAGCCGAAGACGCCGGCCGCCATCGGCGGCAGGCCGTCGCGATCGGGGATGGCGCTCTCGGCGAGCAGGGTGCGCAGCGAATCGAAGGCCGGGCGCGGGTCGGCGACGAAGTCCTCGCCATGCGCCAGCCGGCAAAGCGAAGCCTGCCCGCGATGACAGCGCCAGATCAGGTCCGGATCGAGCCCGATCATCGAATAACGGCCGCGCACGGCGCCGCCCTCGACCGATTCCAGCAGGAAGGCCGGACCCTTATAAGCGTGGCGCAGCTTCAGGAAGGCGGCGACCGGCGTCTCGCAATCGCCGACCAGCGACAGCGTCAGCAATTGCGGCTCGCCGGCTGCGTAGGCGGCGGCGAAGCGGGCGAAGTCGGCGGTCGGGTCCATGCGTCCCGCTTCAGTTCTGGCCGCCGGTGGCGTTGCGCAGCGCCGCCGGGTTGATCTGGACGCCCAAATCGTTCTGCAGCTTGCCGACATATTGCGCGAGCAGGTCCTCGCTGATGCTCGACGTCAGCAGCTTTACGAAGTTCTCGGCATCCTCGGTGGTGCGGGCATAGGAACTGACCGTCGCCGCCTTGACCTGGAAGACGACGCGGCCGGCGGTCTCGACCGCGGCCGAGCCGGCCTTGCCGGCCGGCGTGCCGAAGATCAGCGAGACAACATTACGCGGCAGCGCCTCGCTCTGGTCCTGGCGGCCCAGTGTCGCATCCTCCAAAGCGAGCCCGCGCGCAAAGGCGATCGCGTCGAGCTTCTCGCCGGCGTCGAGCTTCTGCACGATCTCGCGCGCCTGCGCCGAGAGGCGCGAGGCGACCTCGTCGGCGCGCCATTGCTTCTCGACCTCGGCCTTGACCTCGTCGAAGCCGCGCTCGCGCGGCGGATCGATCTTGGTCACGTCGAACCAGACATAGCCGCCATTGTTGGGCAGGCGCACGGCCTCGTTGTCGACGCCGATGTCGGAGCGGAACAGCGCCTGCAGCGTCGTGTCCCCACCGGGGAGGGAGGTCTCCTGCGTCCCGTCGGCCTTGCCGAGGCTGGAATCGGCCGGGCCGAAATTGCGCAAGGCGAGGTTGAACTCCTTGGCGATCTCCGGCAGCGGCTTGGCCGAAGCGCGCTGGTCCTCGATCTTGTCGTGCAGATCGGTGAGCTGCTCCGCAGCGCGGCTCGTCGCGACATCGCGGCGAACCTCGTCGGCGACCTCCTCGAAGCTCTTCAGCCGGGCCGGTTCGATGGTCGGGACGCGCAGCAGCACGACGCCGAAGCCGCCCTGCACGGGCTCGCTGACCGCGCCCTGCGCCAGGGCGAAGGCGGCGTCGCGCACGGCCGGATCGAACAGGCCTTCGCGGGTGAAGGTGCCGAGCGTCAGGTCGGCCTCGGCGATGTTGCGGCTGGCGCCGATCGCCTCGAAAGTCTCGCCGGCGTCGATCTTCGCCTTGGCGGCCTTGGCCTCCTCCAGCGAGGGGAAGCCGATCTGCTGGACGGTGCGCCGCTCGGCCGAGCCGAAGCGTTGTGCCTTGACCTGCTCGTAACGGGCGCGTGCGTCGGCATCGCTGACCTTGCTCGGATCGGCGAGGCTGGCGGCCGTCAGGACCAGCACATTGGCGGTGCGGTATTCAGGCGCGCGGAAGGCGGCCTTGCGCTCGTCAAAATACTTGCGCAGCACCTCGTCGCTCGGCGCAGCGATCTCGCCGGCAGCGCTCTCGGGCAAGGTGATGTAGGCGATCTCGCGCTGCTCATGGCGCAGGCGATGGCCGAGCTCCTGCAGCGCGACCGGGGCCGTCACGGCGCCGACCACCATCTCGGCGAGCTCCTGGCGCATCGTCGCGGTGCGCTGCTCCCGAACGAATTGCTGTTCGTTCATGCCGATGGCGCGCAGCAGCTCGTTGAAGCGGGCGGGATCGAACTGGCCGGCGGCGTTCTTCAGGTTCGGATCGCTGAACAGGATGTTGCGCACGGTCTCGTCGGAGACCGCTAGGCCGAGCTTCGTAGCGGTCTGGTCCAGCGTCGCGTCGGTGACGAGGCGCGACAGCACGCGCTGGTCGAGGCCCAGCGCCCGGGCGAGATCGGGGCTGATCTGGCGGCGCTGCTGGCGCTGCAATTGCTGGATCTCGTTCTGATAGGCGGTGCGGACCTGCTCCAGGCTGATCTCGGTCTTGCCGACGACGGCGACGGCGTTGCGGCCATAGCCACGGAAGATGTCGCCGATGCCCCAGATCGCGAAGGAGATGATCAGGAAGCCGAACATGATCGCGACGACGATCCTGCCGATCAGGCTCTGTCCCGCCTTGCGCAGGCCCTGCATCATCATGGTCCGGTCTTCCCAATTCTCACGCGGCCGTGCCGCTGCGCGCCGCTTATAGGTAGAGCGACGCTTTCGGGCAATCGCTGCGACCGGCCTCGATTGCGATCATGTGACGGCGTTGCTAGAGCCGAACGGACAAGATTTGGAGAGCAGCCGTGACGCGAACGATCAAGCCGCTGGTGGCGGGCAACTGGAAGATGAACGGGCTGAAGGCGGATCTCGCCATCGCCGCCGCGGTGGCGAAGGGTGCTGACGCCCCCCTGCGGCAGGCCGTCGACCTCGCGATCTGCCCGCCCGCAACGCTGCTGTTCACGTTGACGGCATCGCTGATCGGCTCGCGCATCGCCACCGGGGGGCAGGATTGCAGCGCCCACGCCAGCGGCGCCTATACCGGCGAGGTCTCGGCGCAGATGCTGGTCGATGCTGGGGCGACCTATGTCATCGTCGGCCATTCCGAGCGCCGCACTTTGCATGGTGAGAGCAATGCGCAGGTGAAGGCCAAGGCCGAGGCGGCGCTGGCGGAAGGGCTGACGCCGATCGTCTGCGTCGGCGAGACCAAGGACGAGCGCGAGGCCGGCAAGGCGCTGGCGGTCGTGAAGAAGCAATTGCGCGGCTCGGTGCCCGACGGCGCGACCGCGGCCTCGCTGGTCGTCGCCTATGAGCCGGTCTGGGCGATCGGCTCCGGCCTGACGCCGACCGCGGCAGATGTCGCCGAGATGCACGAGGCGATCCGGGCCGAGCTCGGGCGCATCCTCGGCAAGGCGACGGCGGCCGGGGTCAGGCTGCTCTATGGCGGCTCGGTCAAGCCGGGCAATGCGGCCGAGCTGATGAACGTCGCCAATGTCGACGGCGCGCTCGTCGGCGGCGCCAGCCTCAAGGCCGAGGATTTCCTGGCGATTGCGCGCGCCTGCGCCTGACCTCGCAAGGATATCAAACAAGGACATCGAAATCGCGGGTGGCATGGGCGGAAAGCCCATGCTATGGGCAGCGCCGATCCGCGGGATGCCGCCATCTTGGCAGGCGCCCGCGCCATACCCATTTCGTGAGCCATGCAGAACGTCCTCATCGTCATTCACCTGTTGATCGTGATCGCGCTGGTCGGCGTGGTGCTGCTGCAGCGCTCCGAAGGCGGCGGCCTCGGCATGGGCTCGGGCGGCGGAGGCGGCGTCGGCGGCTTCATGACCGGTCGCGGCCAGGCCAATGCGCTGACCCGCGCCACTGCGATCCTCGCCGGCCTGTTCTTCATGACGTCGATCGCGCTCGCGGTGATGGCGACCCATGGCCGCACACAGCGCTCGATCATCGACGGCGCCCCGGCGCCGGCGGGCACGACCGCTCCGGCCGCCCCTAGCGGACCCTCGGCGCCGAATGCCGGCGGGGTGCTCGACCAGCTCCGGCAGATGCAGAACCAAGGCGGCTCACAGCCGCCGCAGCCGGGAACGCCGACACGGTGACCGGACGAGACGAGGGCAGGGGCCGGGAAACCGGCCCTTCTCTTTTGTGGACAAGCACTAGGCGCAGGAAAGGTCTGCACCAGCGTGCTTAGCGAATCGAACTCTAGGCGTTAAAGGTGACCTCCCATGACGCGGTATGTCTTCATCACCGGCGGCGTGGTGTCCTCGCTCGGCAAAGGCCTGGCGGCGGCTGCTCTGGCTGCTCTCCTGCAGGCGCGTGGCCATAAGGTCCGCCTGCGCAAGCTCGATCCCTATCTCAATGTCGATCCGGGCACGATGAGCCCGTATCAGCACGGCGAAGTCTTCGTCACCGACGATGGCGCCGAGACCGATCTCGACCTCGGCCATTACGAGCGCTTCACCGGCCGGCCCTGCAACAAGGGCGACAACATCACCACCGGCCGCATCTACATGGACATCCTGACGCGCGAGCGCCGGGGCGACTATCTCGGCGCCACGATCCAGGTCATCCCGCATGTCACCAACGCGATCAAGGAGTTCGTCCTCTCCGGCAATGACGGCTACGACTTCGTGCTGGTCGAGATCGGCGGCACGGTCGGCGACATCGAGAGCCTGCCCTTCCTCGAATCGATCCGCCAGATCAGCCAGCAATTGCCGCGAGGCCAGTGCATCTTCGTGCACCTGACGCTGTTGCCCTACATCCCGACCGCGGGCGAATTGAAGACCAAGCCGACGCAGCATTCGGTCGCCGAGCTGCGCTCGATCGGCATCCAGCCGGACATCCTGCTCTGCCGCACCGATCGCGAGATCCCGGTCGAGGAGCGGCGCAAGCTGGCGCTGTTCTGCAATGTCCGCGAGACGGCGGTGATCGAAGCACGCGACGTCGCCTCGATCTACGACGTGCCGCTGTCCTACCATGCCGAGGGGCTCGACACCGAGGTGCTGGCGGCGTTCGGCATGGACGACAAGACCCCGCCGGACATCAGCGACTGGCGGCGCATCTCCGAGCGGATCAAGAACCCGGAAGGCGAGGTCACCATCGCCATCGTCGGCAAGTACACCGGGATGAAGGACGCCTATAAGTCGCTGATCGAGGCGCTGACCCATGGCGGCATCGCCAACCGGGTCAAGGTCAACCTCGACTGGATCGAATCCGAGGTCTTCGAGAAGGAGGACCCCGCGCCCTTCCTCGAGCATGTCCACGGCATCCTTGTGCCCGGCGGCTTCGGCCATCGCGGCGCCGAGGGCAAGATCAAGGCGGCGAGCTTCGCCCGGCAGCGCAAGGTGCCCTATTTCGGCATCTGCTTCGGCATGCAGATGGCGGTGATCGAGGCGGCGCGCTCGCTTGCCGGCGTCAAAGACGCCAACTCGACCGAGTTCGGCCCGACAGAGCAGCCCGTCGTCGGCCTGATGACCGAGTGGATGCGCGGCAACGAGCTGGAGCAGCGCTTCTCCGGCGGCGATCTCGGCGGCACGATGCGGCTCGGCGCCTATCAGTCGAAGCTGTCCGACGACACCAAGATCGCCAAGATCTACGGCTCGACCGAGATCTCCGAGCGGCATCGTCACCGCTACGAGGTCAATATGGGCTACCGCGAGCTGCTCGAGGCCAAGGGCCTGCGCTTCAGCGGCGTCTCGCCCGACGGCCTGCTGCCGGAGACGGTCGAATATCCCGACCATCCCTGGTTCATCGGCGTGCAGTACCATCCCGAGCTGAAGTCGCGGCCGTTCGAGCCGCATCCGCTCTTCGCCAGCTTCATCGAGGCGGCGGTGGTGCAGAGCCGCTTGGTCTGACCCCAGCGATCAATCGACCGGCACCGCGACCCAAGGGTGGCGGTGCTGGCTGTAGACCTGCTTGGCCGGCGCAGGGAATTCCGGATCGGCGAAGGCGCCGACCGCGACCGCAATCATCTCGGGCTTGCGCGCAGCCTCCCAAAAGACCGTGCTGCCGCAGCGCGGACAGAAGTGCTGCGTAACGTCGAACCCGCTGTCGGCCTGCCGGCGATAGGCTGTCGCTTCGCCGCTGATCTCGAGCTGCCGGCGCGGAAAGAAGGCGGCGATGCCATAGGTGCTGCCGGTGCGGCGCTGGCATTCCCGGCAATGGCAGAGCGAGACGAGCGCCGGCTCGCCACGGCAGATCAGGCTCAGAGCCCCGCAAGAGCATCGGGCATGTCTTTCCTTCATGGAGTCTCTCCGTGACGTCGCCCGCGCGCCCACAGTACGAGCCGCGACAGTCTGGCGCAGCGGCGCCGCTGACGTATAGTGACCTCCTTGAACATCATCGCATGCAAGGGGCTGCAGCATGACGATCTCGATGGCCGGCTTGCCGGCGTTCATCCTCTATTTCTGCGTCGGCTTCGCGCTGATCGCCGGCTTCGCTGCCGTCTATATGCGGCTGACCGCCCATGACGAGATCGCGCTGATCAGGGGCGGCAACCTATCCGCCGCGATCGCCTTCGGCGGCAACCTGATCGGCTTCTCGGTGCCGCTCGAAACGGCGATCGAGCAGGCCGCCAGCATTCCCGACCTGGTGATCTGGGCCGTGATCGCCATGGTCGTCCAATTCGGCGCCTATGGCTTCGCCCGCATCGTCATCCCCGACCTCTCGCGCAAGATCGAGGAGGATCGGATTCCGTCGGCGGCGATGCTGGCGGTGATCGCTGTGATCAGCGGCACGCTCGCAGCCGCCAGCATGACCTTGTAGGAGGGGCCGATGAAGCGCTCGACCCAGATCGGGCTTGCCGCCGCGGGGGTGGTGCTTGTCGCGACCTATTGGTCGCTCTCCGGCGGCGAGACCGACGATTCGCTGATCTACAGTAATCTCTCCGAGTGCCGGGCTGCCAACCAGCTCAGCGCCAGCCAGTGCGAGCAGCGCTTCAACGAGGCCTCCGCCGACCATCTGCGCGACGCCAAGAAGTTTACCAGCAGTGCCTCCTGCGAGCAGGAATATGGCGCCAACGGTTGCCAGAGCGCGGTCTGGAACAATGCCCAGGTCTTCATCCCGGCGCTGGCGGGCATCATGCTGGCACGCCAGTTCATGTCCGGAGGTGGTGCGGCCCAGCCACTCCTGCCGCCGACCAATGCGGCCTGCCCGCCCGGCACACGCCAGCCGGGTTCCGGTCGCCCCGAATGCGAGCAGCCGGCGAGGAGCTCGTCGTCATCGTCTTCGTCGTCCAGCGGCGGCTATTATGGCGGCAGCAGCAGCCGCTCGCGCGCCTATACCACGACATCGGGCCAGGCGATGGTTGCCCGCAACATCTCCTCTACGGGGATGGCGAGCACGCCGAGCGTCGCCTCGCGCGGCGGATTCGGCTCAACCTCCCGCTCCTTCTCCTCTCATTCCTCGTCCTGACCGATGCAACGGCTTCGCGTAGCGCCACGCAAGAACTGGCAGGCCGAGGCCGAGCGCCTCGGCTTCGCCTATCACACGCTCGACGGCGAGACCTATTGGGACGAGAGCGTCGCCTATGCCTTCTCGCTGAAGGAGATCGAGGAGGACATCGAGGCGCCGACCAGCGAGATCGAAGGGCTCTGCTTCGCCTTCGTCGAGCGCGCCCTCAAGGACGAGGCCATCCTGCGCCGGCTGGCGATCCCCGACGCGCAGTGGGGCCTGATCCGCGACAGCTGGCAGCGCGGCGACCGCAATCTCTACGGCCGGCTCGACCTCGCCTATGACGGCAAGGGACCGGCCAAGCTGCTGGAATACAATGCCGATACGCCGACCTCGCTGTTCGAAGCGGCCGTGGTGCAATGGGACTGGCTCGAGCAGGCGATGGCACAGGGCCTGATCTCGCGCGGCTGCGATCAGTTCAACTCACTGCATGAGCGCCTGATCGCCGCTTTCGGTCAGCTGCGCAATCCGAAGCCCGAACGCATGCACTTCACCTGCGTGCAGGACAGCGTCGAGGACAAGGGCACCGTCGACTATCTGATCGACTGCGCCGGCCAGGCCGGGATCGACGCCCGCTTCACTTTCATCGAGGAGCTCGGCCTGCTTGCCGACGGGCGCTTCTGCGACGGCGCCAGCCTGCCGGTCGAGATGCTGTTCAAGCTCTATCCCTGGGAGTGGCTGTTCCGGGAGCAGTACGCCTCGGCGCTCGCCGGCTCGCGCTGCCAGTTCGTCGAGCCGCCCTGGAAGGCGCTGGTGTCGAGCAAGGGGCTCTTGCCCTATCTCTGGGAGATGGCGCCCGGCCATCCCAATCTGCTGCCGGCCTATTTCGAGGACGATCCGCGCTGCGCGGAGTTGGGCGCGAACCATGTCCGCAAGCCACTCTATTCGCGCGAGGGCGCCAATGTGACGCTGGTCGAGGGCGGGGAGGTGCGCGATAGCGACGATGGCCCCTATGGTGCCGAGGGCTTCATCCTGCAGGCGACCGCGATGCTGCCGAATTTCGACGGCAATTATCCGGTGCTCGGCTCCTGGCTGGTCGCCTCGCAGCCTTGCGGGCTCGGCATCCGCGAGGATACGACTCCGATCACCAAGAACACCTCGCGCTTCGTGCCGCATGTCATCGAGCCGTAGCGCCCAACGCCTACGGTTTGCCCATGCCTGAAACCAATGCCCGCGGCCTCGACCATCTCGTCATCGGCGTCGCCGATCTCGACGCGGCCGGCGCCTTCTATGCCGATCTCGGCTTCCGCGTCGGTGCGCGCAACCGCCATCCCTGGGGGACCGAGAACCGGATCGTCCAGTTTCCCGGCGCCTTCCTCGAATTGATCACGGTCGGCGACGCCACGCTGATCCCGCCGCATGCGCCGCGACATTTCTCCTTCGGCGCCTTCGTGCGCGACGCGCTGGCGCGGGGGGAGGGCATGTCGATGCTGGTGCTGGAAAGCCGCGACTCGAAGGGTGACGCCGAAAGCTTCCGCGCCGCCGGCATTGGCGATTTCGAGCCCTTCTTCTTCGAGCGGCAGGCGCGCCGGCCCGATGGCAGCGAGGTCCGCGTCGCCTTTTCGCTGGCTTTCGCCGACAATGCAGCCGCACCGGAATGTGGCTTCTTCGTCTGCCAGCAGCTTGAACCCCAGAACTTCTGGAATCCGGCCTTCCAGCAGCACGAGAACGGTGCGAGCGGGCTGTCCGCCGTGTTCCTGGTGGCGCAGCAGCCGGCTGCGCAAACGGCTTTCCTCAACGCTTTCTCGGACGCCGAGAGCTTCGCGACGCCGGAAGCGAGCCTGCGTCTGCCGCTGCCGCGCGGGCGGCTGGACGTGCTGACGCCGCAGGCGGCCGCCGCCAGTCTCGACGATGAGAGCCGGCAGGACCAGGCCCGCTTTGCCGGCTTTGCGGTCGCGGTACCGGAGCTCGAACCGATACGCTCCCGACTCGCCGAGCGCGGCGTCGCGCATCGCACGGACGGCGCACGCGTCATTGTGCCGGCGGAGGCCGCCTTCGGCTGCGCCATCGTTTTCGAGATGGGCTGAGCGCGGGGGCTCAGCCCAATCGGATCAACGCCGGCCCGGCCGCCCCCTGCGCCCCCAGGCGCGCGCTCTGGCGACGCGCATGCGCCACCAGCCACCGGCCCGGCGGCGGTGCGTCAGCCGCCCGACCAGCAGCGTGTAGTCGGCCTCGGCTTCGGAAGCCTGCGCCACGGCGCGGTCGAGCGGGCTGGCTGCCATCGCTGCAGAGGGCAGGGCGGCGAGGGATGCCCCGCCGGCGACGGCACCGATCAGGCCCAGAAGAAATTGGCGTCGCTGCATGACGGTCTCCTTGCTGCAATGGCAAGGAGAGTGCTTGAGCTGGCCGGGTTCGTAGTCCTTCAAACCGATGACGGCCTGAGCGAACTGATAGGAAGCCGCCCGTGAGGCCGTTGCAAGGCGCCGTGTTCTAGTGGGTGGGCGCCTCGGCGCCGGCATGGGCCGGGCCATCCGGCAGATTCGCCAGCAGGCCCAGCAAAGCCCGGTCGTGCAGGACGACCATCCGTTCCTTCGGCTTCAGCCAGATCACCGCGTCGGCGATCGTCTCGGCATCGATCAGCTTCGCTTGCGCGACAGCGCGGTCGGGCTCGATCTCGCCGCGTCGGCGCGGCTGGACCTGAGGCAGCATGGCTTCGTGGGTCGCGCGCAGCATCGGATCGGCGTGCAGGGTCGCAAGCCCGTCGGCATCGTCGAAGCCGGCCTGCGCGAACTCGGCCTGGAGCGCGTTGGCCCGCGAGGCGATCGCCGGCGGGTCGCCTTCCTCCGGCGTCATCAGGAGCCCGCGCCGCTTCAGCCAGAGGCCGAGCGCGAGGTTGCCCGAAGCCCAGGAGAGCGGGATCGCCAGCAGCAAGCCGACGATCGTCGGTGACATCCAGGCGAAGAGCGAGGTCGCGATCATGAAGGCGGACAGGCCGGCGACCAGGCCGAGCAGCGTATGGGCGCGGTGCCGGCGGACGATGTCCTTGAGCGGGATCGAGCCGTCGTCGCGGCGCTGCGGATTCCAGCCGGTGTCGCGCCCGACCAGGATCTGGAAGACCGAGCCGGACTGGATCACCATCATGATCGGCGCGAAGAACGCCGAGAACAGGATTTCCAGTAGTGCCGAGAGGACGAGCCGGATGCCGCCGCCGCAGGCGCGCCGGAGCTTGCCGTCGAACAGCGTCAGCAGGAGGCCGAACAGCTTCGGCGCCAGCAGGATCGCCATGGTCAGCCCGAACAGGTTGAGCGCACGCTCGGGGTCGAAGCGCGGCCAGACCGGGAAGAGCCTGAACTCTTCGGTGAAGTACTCAGGCCTGGCGTAGTTGACCTGCAGCACGATCAGGATGCCGACCACCAGCTGCATCAGCCAGAAGGGCGAGGCGAGATAGGCCATCATGCCGGTGGCGAAGTGCTGGCGGGTCGAGAGCTTCAGGCCCTTGGCGCCGATGATGCGCGAATGCTGCAGATTGCCCTGGCACCAGCGCCGGTCGCGGGTGGCGATGTCGATCAGCGAGGGCGGGCTCTCCTCATAGGAGCCCGTCAGGTCGGGCAGCATGTAGACCGACCAGCCGGCACGCCGGATCAGCGCGGCTTCGACGAAATCGTGGCTGAGGACATGGCCGCCGAAGGGCGGCTTGCCCTTGAGGTCGGGCAGGCCGCAATGGTCGGCGAAGGCCTTCGTCCTGATGATCGCGTTGTGGCCCCAGTAGTTGCCGTCGCGGCCGGACCAGATCGCCAGGCCCGTCGCGATCACCGGGCCGTAAACCCGCGCCGCGAATTGCTGCAGCCGCGCGAAGAAGGTGTTGCGATTGATGATCAGGGGCAGCGACTGGATAATACCGGCGTCCGGGTCGGCCTCCATCGCCGCTGCGAGGCGCACGATGCAGGTGCCGGTCATCAGGCTGTCCGCGTCGAGCACGACCATGTGCTCGTAATGGCCGCCCCAGCGCGTGACGAAATCGGCGATGTTGCCGGCCTTGCGGTGATGGTTCTTCGGCCGGTGGCGATAATAGATGCGCGCATCCGGCCCGAGCCGCTGGCGCAGTGCCAGGAAGGCGCGCTCCTCCGCCACCCAGATGTCGGGATTGGTGGTGTCGGAGACGATGAAATAATCGAAATGGGCGCCAAGGCCCGTCGCCTCGATCGACTCGCGGATCGCCGCCACCGCGGCGAAGGTCCGCGCCGTCGATTCGTTGTAGATCGGCATGACCACGACGGTCTTCTGCGTGAGCGTCTCGGCACGCGGGCTCTTCACCAGCCGGAAGAGCAGGGCGCAGAAGCCGAGGATGGCGCTAGTGAAAGCGAGCGCGATCCAGGAGAAATTCACCGTGAAGAGGACGAGCAGCACGTACTGCAGGAAGGTCGTGCGGCTGACCGACACGACATGGTACATCTCCCAGGCGCCGTAGGCTGTCAGGGCCCAGGCACCGCCGAAGACGAAGATCCGGGCGAGCCAGGGCGTGCGCCAGGCTTGCGGGGCAGCCCGCTTGCGCCCCTCGGAGGCGTTCCAGCTGCGGAAGGACTGCACCGGCATGTCCAGCCGGCTCTCGGGCGGCGTCGCCTCGACCGGGGCGGGATAGCCGGTCGCTACCTCGATCTCGGCCGGGCGGGCAAGCGCTTCCACAGTCACCAGGTCCACCGATTGAGCAGGGTTTCCGAAACCGGCTGGCCGCCGGCGTCGAGCACCAGGCGCAGCTCCGAGAGCGTCTCGCTGCCGGGGTCGACCTCGAAGGCGACGCGCATGGTCCGCCGCTCCGGAAACGGCCAGAGCCGCAGATTCTGGATCGTTCCGGGCGTCGCGGTGACATTGGCGCGGATGGCCGCGACGAGGGCGGGATCGCCGAGCCGCTCGCCGGTGAAGTCGACGAGGAAGCGGCGGCGGCGCGCCTGCGAGCCGCGCCCCTGCCGGAGCCGGGTGGCGGTGGCGAGCGGCGGCCGCTCCGGCGGCTGCCAGCACCAAGCCTGGCGGTAGGCGATCGTCGTCTCGCTGCCGGCGGGGATCGGCTGGCGCGGGCGCCAATAGCTGATGATGTTGTCGTTGAGCTCGGATTCGCTGGGGATCTCGATGAGTTGCACCGAACCGGGCCCCCACTCGCCGAGCGGCTCCATCCAGACGCTCGGCCGCAGTTCGAAGCGCTGATCGTCGTCGACGAAGGCGTTGGGGTCGCGCTCGCGCTGGACCAGGCCGAAGCCACGCGGGTTCGAATCCTGGAAGGAGGAGACCTGCAGGTTCGCGGGGTTGCTGACCGGCCGGTAGATCCATTCGCCGTTGCCGGTGAGCATCTGCACGCCTGAGATCTCGTGCACGGCCGGACGCAGATCGTCGAAGCCGCGCCGGCTCTGGGGCCCGGAGAGATAGGTGCCCATCACGCAGCCGAAGCCGACATGGTCGAGATTGGCGCGGGCGAACAATGTCATCTCGACGTCGATGAAGGTGACGTCGCCGGGCCGCAGCGTCATGCGGACCGCGCCGGTGACGCTCTCGGAATCGAGCAGCGCGTGGATGATCAGCACGCCGGCGGCCGGGCTCGGCCGCTCGATCCAGTAGGCCCGGAAGAACGGGATCTCCTCGCCGCGCGTTTCGCCCGGCCGCAGGATCAGGGCCCGGGCCATCGCCCCGAAATTCTGGCCGCGAGCGAGCGAGCGGAAGAAGGTCGCGCCCTGGAACAGCGCGAGCTCGTAAGGACGCTCGAGCCCGGCCGAGACGCGGAAGCCTGAGAACTGCAGGTCCGCGCCCGCAGGCGGCGGCGTCACGCGGCCATAGTTGAACTTGCCGGGATCGAAGGCGACCCGCCGGACGACCTCATCCTCGACCGTGAACAGGCTGACGGGCGCGGAGAAGACATAGCCCCGGTGCAGCGGCTCGACGGTGAAGCCGCGGTTCTCGCCGGCCCAGATCATGCCTGAGGGCTGCGCCCTGATGCCGACATACTGGTCATAGGGCAGGGTAGCGTAGCCTTCCGGCAGGTCGGTCGCGACCAGCGGCACCATCGGCCGGCGCGAGAGCACGCGGGCCGCTTCGACGACGAGCGCCGGATCGAAGCGCTGCCCCTCGGCGATGACCGATTGCACCAGCCCGGCCCATGTCGTGGGGACCTGCGCCGCCGCGGTGCCGACGGCAAAGCGCTGCGCGATGGCGCCGGTCGCTGCGAGGCTCAAAAATCGGCGGCGATTCAAGGATTTCGACATCATATCCAACTTGGGCCGGCAAAGCTCTGCCGACTTGCGCTTCTAGAGCATTTCGCGCGGGGCTGAAAAGCGCGGTGCAAGGCCAAAGGCGAAAAAAGGGACGCCTTGCATGCAGGAATGCCATGCCGAGAACGAGGCCAGATGAGAGGGCTCGTCTGAGGCCGAGGTTGGGGCGCATGGAACGCTGGGTTTTGCCAAATCCGCTCGCTATCGGCTATCCACCGCCGGTGCAGCGCTCGCCTGCACTCGGGACGACGGCCGGTGGCGGCCGCGTTTCCTCTCTAGATGCTATGTGACAGGACGATCATGACGGAAATGCAGCCCGCCCGGACCTGCCTCGCCATCGTGCTGGCGGCGGGCGAGGGAACCCGGATGAAGTCGGCGCGGCCGAAGGTGTTGCACGAGGTGGCCGGCCGCTCGCTGCTCGGCCATGTCCTGGCCGCGGTGACGGCGGCCGGAGCCGATGCTCTCGCCGTGGTGATCGGCCCTGATCGGCCGGACGTCGCGGCCGAGGTCAAAAAGCATGCCCCGCACGCCGCGATCTTCGTCCAGAGCGAGCGCAAGGGCACGGCGCATGCGGTGCTGGCGGCTCGCGAGAGTCTCGCCGGCAAGCATGAGGACGTGCTGGTCGCGTTCGCTGACACGCCGCTGGTGCGGCCGGAGACCTTCGCCGGCCTGCGCAAGGCGCTGGATGGCGGCGTCGGCGTCGCGGCACTCGGTTTCGAGGCGCGCGATCCGGCGGGCTATGGCCGCTTCGTCACGCAGGACGGGGTGCTGCAGGAAATCGTCGAGCACAAGGATGCCGACGAGGCGACGCGCAAGATCACCCTGTGCAATGCCGGGCTTATGGCGCTCGCAGGCAGCAAGGCGCTCGCCATTCTCGACGCGATCGGCTGCGCCAATGCGCAGAACGAATATTACCTGACCGACGCCGTCGCGGTGGCACGCGCGCAGGGCCTGAAGGCGGTCGCCCGGGTCGCGCCCGAGGCCGAGGTTCAGGGTGTCAACGACCGGGCCCAGCTTGCTGCGGTCGAAGCCGATTTCCAGCGCCGCAAGCGGCTGGAGGTGATGCTGGCTGGCGCCACGCTGGTCGCGCCAGAGACCGTGTTCTTCAGCCATGACACCGTGATCGGCCGCGATGTCCTGATCGAGCCCAGTGTCGTCTTCGGCCCAGGGGTCACGGTCGCCGACAATGCCGTCATCCATGCCTTCTCGCATCTGGAAGGGGCAAGCGTCGGGCCTAGCGTCTCGATCGGTCCCTATGCCCGCCTGCGCCCCGGTGCCGAGCTGGCGAAGGGCGCCCGCGTCGGCAACTTCGTCGAGATCAAGGCGGCGGCGATCGGCGAAGGCGCCAAGATCAACCATCTGACCTATATCGGCGATGCCGAGATCGGCGCGAACGCCAATATCGGCGCCGGCACGATCACCTGCAACTATGACGGCTTCTTCAAGGCGAAGACGATTGTCGGGGAGGGCGCCTTCGTCGGCTCCAATTCGGCGCTGGTCGCGCCGGTGACGATCGGGGCGGGCGCCTATGTCGGCTCGGGCTCGGTCATCACCCGCGACGTCAAGCCGGACGCCCTCGCCGTCGCCCGCGGCCGGCAGATGGAGCGCGAGGGCTGGGCTTCGGCCTTCAGGGCGGCCGCCCAGGCCCGAAAGGCCCGGCAATAGCCGATTTGCAAGGCATTTCGTTCACAGTTCGACATTCAACGTGATTTCGCATTTGCCGGCTCGCGGCTTATTGCGATGCGCATCGACATCAACGGATGAGGCACATCCATGTGCGGGATCGTGGGCATTCTCGGCAAGCAGGCCGTCGCCGGCCAGGTCGTCGAGGCGCTGCGGCGGCTCGAATATCGCGGCTATGATTCGGCCGGCGTCGCGACGCTCGAAGGCGGCCGGCTCAGCCGCCGCCGCGCCGAGGGCAAGCTCAAGAATCTCGAAGTGCGCCTCTCCAACGAGCCGCTCGAGGGCCTGATCGGCATCGGCCACACCCGCTGGGCGACGCATGGCAAGCCGACCGAGAGCAATGCCCATCCGCACGCCACCGAGAAGCTGGCGGTCGTCCATAACGGCATCATCGAGAACTTCCGCGAGCTCAAGGCCGAACTCGAGGCCGACGGGCATATCTTCGCCAGCGAGACCGACACCGAGGTCGTCGCCCACCTCGTCACCCGCGAGCTCGATCGCGGCAAGGACCCGGTCGCGGCGGTCGGGGCCGCGCTGCCCCGTCTGCGCGGCGCTTTCGCGCTTGCCTTCCTGTTCGAGGGTCAGGAGGACCTGCTGATCGGGGCGCGCAAGGGCTCGCCGCTCGCGGTCGGCATCGGCGATGGCGAGATGTATCTCGGCTCCGACGCGCTGGCCTTGGCGCCGTTCACCAACCTGATCGCCTATCTCGACGAGGGCGACTGGGTGGTGCTGAACCGCAAGGGCGCGACCTTCTACGACGCCGACGGGACCCAGGTCGATCGCCGCGCCCAGCGCGTCGCGGCCGGCGCCTTCCTGGTGGAGAAGGGCAATCACCACCATTTCATGGCCAAGGAAATCTACGAGCAGCCGGAAGTGGTCGGCCACACGCTGACGCACTACATCGACATGGCGAATGGCGTGACCCGGCTGCCTTTCGAGACGCCGTTCGACTGGAAGAGCCTGTCCCGCCTCTCGGTTTCCGCCTGCGGCACGGCCTATTATGCCGGCCTCACCGCCAAATACTGGTTCGAGAAGCTGGCCCGCCTGCCAGTCGAGATCGATGTCGCCTCGGAGTTCCGCTATCGCGAGGCGCCGCTGCCCGCGAACGGGCTGGCGCTTTTCGTCTCCCAGTCGGGCGAGACGGCCGACACGCTCGCCTGCCTGCGCTACGCCCGCCAGGAAGGCCAGCACATCATGTCGGTGGTCAACGTGCCGACCTCGACGATCGCCCGCGAGAGCGATGTCGTCGCCCCGACGCTGGCTGGTCCGGAGATCGGGGTCGCCTCGACCAAGGCCTTCACCTGCCAGCTGACTGCGCTCGCCGGCCTCGCCATCGCCGCCGCCCGTGCCCGTGGCACGCTCTCGGCCGAGCAGGAAGCGCGTTATGTCCAGGAACTGATCGCGCTGCCCGGGCTGATGGCTCAGGCGCTGACGCTGGAGCCTGAGATCGAGAAGCTCGCCCGCAAGCTCTCCAGGGCGCGCGACGTACTCTATCTCGGCCGCGGCACGGCGTTCCCGCTGGCGCTGGAAGGCGCGCTGAAGCTCAAGGAAATCAGCTATATCCACGCCGAAGGTTATCCCGCGGGCGAGCTCAAGCATGGCCCGATCGCGCTGATCGACGAGGACATGCCGGTCGTGGTAATCGCGCCGCACGATGCGCTCTTCGAGAAGACGGCTTCGAACATGCAGGAGGTCGCGGCGCGCGGCGGCCGGATCATCCTGATCACCGACGCCAAGGGAGCGGCCGAAGCCGGGATCGTACCGGAGGCGACGATCATCATGCCGGAGATGGATCCGCTGTTCGCGCCGATCGTCTATGCGGTGCCGATCCAGATGATCGCCTATCAGACGGCCGTCTTCATGGGCAAGGACGTCGACCAGCCGCGCAACCTGGCGAAGTCGGTCACCGTCGAGTGATCTGCTTTTCGGCTGGCTCCGGCCGGCTTGCGACATAGGTGCCGGCCGCGATCAGGCCGGCGCCGCTCATCCAGAGCGCAATCGGCGGCGCATCGGTCGCGGCCACGATGACGAAGCTCAGCAGCATCGAGCCGCAGGCGATGTATTTCGTCCGGCGCGCGATCGCGCCGGTCTCGCGCCAGCGCACGACCTCCGGGCCGAGCCGGGGGTGATTGACGAGCCAGCTTTCGAAGCGCGGCGAGGATCGCGAGAAGCACCAGGCGGCCGCGATCAGGAAGACCGTGCCGGGCATCACCGGCAAAATCAGCCCGATGATGCCGAGCAGCACGCAAAGCCAGCCGGCCGCGAGATAGAGCGGGCGATGCCAGCGCCGCTGGGGTCTGGATGGTTCGGACACGAGGCCTATCGACGAATCGGGGGGTAGCCAGCAGCCTGTGCTCGGCTATCGTTCGATAGTGCGGCGCAATATGATCTGGCCGCAAGAGCGGATGGAGACCCGGATCGACGATGACTAGCCGCACGCCCGATCCGCGCCTCGTCGTTCAGCCTGACCTGTTGCGGCCGACTTTCGGCACCAGGCTCAGGCGCTATTTCCTGACCGGGCTGGTTCTGGCGGCGCCGCTCGCCATCACCGCTTCGGTGACCTGGTGGTTCGTCAACCTGGTCGACGGGCTGGTGAGACCCCTGGTGCCGGCCCAGTTCTGGCCTGAAAGCTATCTGCCATTTCCGGTGCCGGGCTTCGGCCTCGTCATCGCGCTGATCGGCCTCACCGTGATCGGCTTCTTCGCCGCGAACCTGGTCGGGCGCACATTGATCGGCGCCGGCGAGTCGCTCCTCAACCGGATGCCGGTGGTGCGCGGGCTCTACAAGGGGGTGAAGCAGATCTTCGAGACGATCTTCTCGCAATCCGGCACCTCCTTCCGCAAGGTCGGCATGGTGCAGTTCCCGCAGCCGGGCATGTGGTCGATCGTCTTCATAGCCCAGGAAGCGGCACCCGAGATCGCCGGCAAGCTGCCCGACGGCGACGAGCAGATCGGCGTCTTCCTGCCCTGCACGCCGAACCCGACCACCGGCTTCTTCTTCTATCTGCCGCGGCGCGAGATCGTCGAATTGTCGATCTCGGTCGAGGACGGCGCCAAGCTGATCATGTCAGCCGGGCTGATCCAGCCCGGCGAGCCTTTGTCGGACGGGGCGAAATAGCTCAGCCCTTGAGCGGCACCCAGATCTCGACGATGCCGTTGCCCGTCGCGCCGTCGAAGCGCTGGTCCATGCGCTCCAGCGTCACGCCCATTGCCGGCTCGCGGCCCGATTTCGGCAGCCAGTCGCGCCAGATCGCCTCATAGGTCTGCTTGATGCCGGTGATATGGCCGTTGTGCTCGAAGACGGCGCAGAGCTGCTCGGGCACGCTCAGCCGGGCGAACTCGTCGGGCAGATCACTGAAGGACGAGACCTCCGCGCCGGCGATGTAGTCGAAGGCGCCGACATCGTCGCAATTATAGCTCGCGCCGTAGGCGACATAGCCCTTCTGGCCGGGGATATGGCCGAAATGCTGAGCGATCCTTTGCCAGAGCAGCGGGATGCCCTGCGTGTTGTCGACCGAGAAATGGCCGCTGAATCCGGCGATCAGCATCGGCTTGCCGGTAACGAGGCGGGGTTCGGCAAGAGGGATTCGGGTTGCAGCATGCATGGACAGGGGCTCCACGAGAGCAAGGGAGGACAGGTTGCGCCTGGCGCGCAGCTCTTCCGGCGTGATGCCGAACTGCTCGCGAAAGGCGCGGGTGAAGGCCTCGTGAGAGCCATAGCCCCAGTCGAGCGCGACCTGGAGGATGTCGGGCGCACCATCAGCCAGTTGGCGTGCGGCTTCCGAGAGCCGGCGCTCGCGGACATAGCGCATCACCGAGCGGCCGGTCGCCACGCCGAAGGCGCGGCTGAGATGGAAGCGCGAGACGCCGCTGACCTCCGCGATCTCGTCGAGCGAGAGCTCGGAGGCGAAGCGGCTTTCGATGCACCAGAGGGCTTTCTTGATCGGATCCATGGCTCACTCACGAAACGCCGGCACCATGGCGGAGGCAAAATGCTCGCGCTTGATCGGGATTGCTGCTCTTACGAACGCGAGGCCTTGACGACATCGAGGAAGGCCCGCAGTGCCGGCGGAATGGCGCGGTGGCCGGGATAGTAGATCGCGACTCGCTCGGAAGAGGGCGTCCAAGCTGCCAGAACCTGGCGAAGACGTCCCTCGGCGAGCGCAGTTTCGGCAGCCGGGCTGGCGACATAGGCGATGCCTAGCCCTTTGATCGCGGCATCCACCATCAGTTCTTCGTCGTCGAGGATGAGCGACCCACTGGTCTCGACCGTCAACGCCTGCCCGGCCCGCTCGAACTCCCAGCGATAGAGTTTGCCGTTGGGGACGCGGTGGCCGATGCAGTGATGGCGTTGCAAATCGTCGGGCGTCGCCGGCTCGCCGGAGCGCTCGAGATAGGCCGGTGAGGCCACGCAGATGAAGCTGACCTCGCCTGCGAAGGGCACGGCGATCATGTCCTTCGGAATCGAGTCGACCAGCCGGACGCCGGCATCGAAGCCAGCCGAGACGATGTCGACGAGCTTTCCCTCGACGACTAGGTCGACGACCACCTCGGGACAGCGCTCGGCCATCACCGGCAGGATGTCGCGCACGAGGATCGAAGCCCCCAGCCGCGGCGCATTGATCCGGACAGTACCTGTGACGTTGCCGCGGAAGGTGGCGATGCTGTCGAGTGCTTCGTCCAAAGAAGCGAGCGCCGGTTGAAGCCGGCCGAGCAGTTCGAAGCCGGCCTCGGTTGGCGAGACGCTGCGCGTCGTGCGGTTGAGCAGACGCACGCCCATGCGCTCTTCGAGGGCTCGCATTGCATGGCTCAAGGTGGAGGGCGCCGTGCCGAGCTCGTCCGCCGCGCGCCGGAAGCTGCGACGGCTCGCGACGGCGACGAAGGCGGTGAGGTCGTGGAGCGACGGGCGGACCATTGCTGGTGATTTTGCATTGGCTTATGCGGATTTCAACGGCTAATCCAAACAATGGACGCCCGTTATCTCCTGTGAGTAACAGCGAAGCACGCGGATAGGTCGCCTGCGTTCGCAGCTCATGAAAGGAGCCGACATGACCAAACGCGAAGCGATTTTTCCTGCCGACCGCCACGCGCTCTACGACGTCCATCAATATTCTGCCGCGATCCGGCATGGTGACCTGCTTTTCATCTCCGGGCAGGTCGGCAGCCGCGAGGACGGTTCCCCCGAACCGGTGTTCGAGGATCAGGTCCGGCGCGCTTTTGCCAATCTGCGCGCCGTGCTGGCGGCGGCCGGTGCGAGCTTCGACGACGTGATCGACGTCATCTCCTTCCACACCGATCCGCAGACGCAGTTCGAGAAGATGATGACGATCCGGGCCGAGGAGATCGGCGAGCCGCCCTATCCGACCTGGACCGCCGTCGGCGTGACCTGGCTCGCCGGCTTCGATTTCGAGCTCAAGGTGGTGGCGCGTATCCCGCCCAAGACGGCCGAAAACGCTTAGTTCACGCGGGCTGAATTGCTAGCTCAGCCCGCCCGCAGGAGGCGGATCGCGACGTCGCGCTCGAACAGATAGAGCAATGTCCGGATCGCCTGGCCGCGCGGGGTCTCCAGCTGTGGGTCGCGCTCGATCAGCAAGCGGGCATCGTCGCGCGCCGCCGCAAGCAGGTCGCCGTCGATCTCGGGCCGGGCGATGCGCCAGTCGGGCGAGCCTGACTGGCGGGTGCCGAGCACCTCGCCTTCGCCGCGCAGGCGTAAGTCCTCTTCGGCGATGCGGAAGCCGTCCTCGCTCTCGCGCATGATGGTGAGGCGCGCTTCCGCCACCTGGCCGAGCGGGCCCTTATAGAGCAAGAGGCAGGTTGAGGCGGCGCTGCCGCGCCCGATCCGCCCGCGCAATTGGTGGAGCTGAGCCAGGCCGAAACGCTCAGCATGCTCGATCACCATCACCGAGGCATTGGGCACGTCGACGCCGACCTCGATCACCGTGGTCGAGACCAGCACCCGCGTCTGCCCGCCTGAGAAAGCGGCCATGGCGGCGTCCTTGTCGCGGCCCGGCATCTGGCCGTGCAGCAGGCCGACCTTGTCGCCGAAGATGCCTCGCAGCGCCTCGAAGCGCTCCTGTGCCGCCGCGACGTCGAGCGTGTCCGATTCCTGCACCAGCGGGCAGACCCAGTAGACCTGCGCGCCTGTGTCGAGCGCACGACCAACGGCGCCGACGACCTCGTCATAGCGCTCCAGCGAGATCGCCCGCGTGGTGATCGGCTTCCGGCCCGCCGGCTTCTCGGAGAGGATCGAGACGTCCATGTCGCCGAACCAGGTCAGCGCCAGCGTGCGCGGGATCGGCGTCGCGGTCATGACGAGGATGTCGACTGCCTCGCCCTTGGCGCCGAGCAGCAGCCGCTGGTGCACGCCGAAACGGTGCTGCTCGTCGACGACGGCCAGCGCCAGGTCGTGGAAGGCGACGCCTTCCTGGAACAGCGCATGGGTGCCGACGACGATGTCGATCTCGCCATTCGCCAGGCCTTCCAGCACCTGCCGGCGGCCGGCACCCTTCTCGCGGCCGGTGAGCAAAGCGAGCTTGAGCCCGGCCTTGTCGGCCAGCGGCGCGAGGCGCTCGGCATGCTGGCGGGCGAGGATCTCAGTCGGCGCCATCAGCACCGATTGCCGCCGCGCCTCGGCGGCGGCGGCCATCGCCATCAGCGCGACCACGGTCTTGCCCGAGCCGACATCGCCCTGGAGCAGGCGCAGCATGCGCTCGGGCTTTTCCATGTCGTCATGGATGTCGGCGATCGCCTTGCGCTGGCCGTCGGTCAGGGTGAAGGGCAGGGCGGTCTCGATGGCGTGGCGCAGGGTGCCGTCGCCGGCTGTGGCGCGGCCGGCGGCCTTCTTCTGCTGGCGGCGCACGAGGGCGAGCGCGATCTGGCTCGCCAGCAGTTCGTCATAGGCGATGCGCCGGCGCGCGACCGTCTCGCCGGTTGCCGCCTTGAGGTCGACGGGATGATGCAGAGCGTGGATCGCATCGCGGAAGGGCACGAAGTCGTTGCGAGCCGCGAAAGTCTCGTCCTGCCATTCCGGCAGCTCTGGGCAGCGCTCGGCCGCGCCAGCAGCGATGCGGGCCATGACGCGGCCGCCGATTCCCTCGGTCAGCCCGTAGACCGGCTCGACCGTGGGCAGGGTGGCGGCGAGCTTGGGATCGAGGATGCGGTCGGGATGCACCATCTGGCGCATGCCGTCCCAGAGCTCGAGCTTGCCCGAGATGATGCGATAGGCGCCGATCGGCAGGCTCTGCAGGAGATGGCGGACATCGGCGTGGAAGAAGACCAGCGTCACGTCGCCGGTCTCGTCCTCGACGATGACGCGATAGGGCGCCTTCGCCTTGGTCGGCGGCGCCGGGCGATGTTCGGTGACCCGCGCCGAGAAGGTCGCGATCTCGCCGACTGGCGCCTCGGCGATGCTCTCGCTCGGCCGCCGGTCGATCGCGCCGGTCGGCAGATGGAAAAGCAGGTCGATGACGCGCGCGGCATGGGTCTCGTCGCCCAGCAGCTTGTCGAGCGCCTTGGCGAGCTTGGGGCCGACGCCGGAGAGCACTGTGGCGGGAGCGAAGAGCGGATCGAGGACGGATGGGCGCAATGGCTTCACGGCATGTCAGGAGTGCGAGGCCGGCGGCATTCCTGCCGCTGACTTCGCGAGATGGCATCGCTATATAGCTCGCCGGAGCAGGATGCGAAAAAGCGGAAACCGGTTTTTCGCGGGAATCCTGCTCTCGATCAGAGGCAGGCTCCGCGACGGGGCCGGCCCTATTCCTATTGTCCGCGAGGCCGATGATGAGTGGCTCGACCCGTAGCAGCGAAGGTCTCGACCCGCGCCGCCGCAAGATCCTGTTCCGTGCCTGGCATCGCGGCATGCGCGAGATGGACCTGATCATGGGCCGCTTCGCCGATGCGCAGATCGGTGCGCTCACCGAGGCGGAGCTCGACGAGTTCGAGCGGCTGATCGAAGTGCTCGACCGCGACCTCTTGAGCTGGGTGACGGGGGAGGCGCAGGTGCCGGAGAACTACGACAGCGATGTCTTCCGGCAGCTGAAGGCCTTCCACCAGCACGACAAGCCGATCCATGTTTGAACTGCCGTCATGGTCGGGCTTGACCCGACCATCTCGGAAACCAGCGGGCTCTCGTCCTGAGATTCTCGGGACAAGCCCGAGAATGACGCCTTGAGATTGATTGCCCGATGAGCATTCCGCCTCCTACCCAGATCGCCAAGCCGCAGCTCGAGCGCATCCTCGATGCGCTCAATCGCGGCGACAAGCCGATGCTCGCCGGCGTGCCCGATGGCTTCGACGCCGTCGTGCTCGCCGACCTGACGCGCGCCCGCGCCAAGAAGTCGGAAGGGCCGGCGCTGATCGTCTTCATTGCCCGCGACGGCCAGCGCCTGCAGGTGCTGGAGAACGCGCTGCAATTCGTCGCGCCCGATCTCGAGGTGATGACCTTCCCAGCCTGGGACTGCCAGCCCTATGACCGCGTCTCGCCGGCGCCCTCGATCGTGGCGCACCGGATGACGACTTTATCGCGTCTCGCCCGGACCAAGTCGGGCGACCGGCCGCGCCTGCTGCTGACCACCGTCAACGCCGCGCTCCAGCGCGTGCCGGCCTTCGGCAAGGTCGCCTCCGAGAGCTTCTCGGCCGCGCCGGGCAACATGGTCGACACCGAGGAGCTTGCGCGCTGGCTCGACGTCAACGGCTATCTTCGGACCTCGACCGTGCGCGAGACCGGCGAGTTCGCCGTACGCGGCGGCATCGTCGACCTGTTCCCCCCGGGCATGCCGGCGCCGATCCGGCTCGACTTCTTCGGCGACACGCTGGAATCGATCCGGACCTTCGATCCGGAGACGCAGCGCACCACCGGGCAGTTGCGCGGGCTCGACCTCGTGCCGATGTCCGAGGCGCAGATGACGAGCGACTCGATCCGTCGCTTCCGCCAGTCCTATATCGCGACCTTCGGCACGCCCGGCCGCGACGACACGCTCTACGAGGCGGTCAGCGAGGGCCGGCGTCCGGCGGGCCTCGAGCACTGGCTGCCGTTGCTGGCGGAGAAGCTCGACACGCTCTTCACCTATCTGCCCGATGTGCCGATCGTGCTCGATCATCACGCCGACGACGCGGTCGGGGAACGCATCAGCCTGATCAAGGACTATTACGACGCCCGCAAGAGCGCGCTCGACCAGCCTTCGCCCGGCTCGGTACCCTACAAGCCGCTACTGCCGGAGGCGCTCTATCTCTCGCCGGCCGACTGGCGCGGGCTCATTGGCGAGGCCGGCGTCGCGACGCTGACGCCGTTCCAGCTGCCGGAGAGCGAGGGCAAGCTCATCGTCGATCTCGGCGGCAAGCAGGGCCGCAGCTTTGCGGCCGAGCGCGCCGACAATTCCGGCAGTGTCTTCGATGCCGCCGTCACGCATGTGAAGGCGCTGGAGGCGGAAGGCCGGCGGGTCATCCTCGCCGCCTGGTCGGAAGGGTCGCGCGAGCGCCTCGCCCATGTGCTGGCCGATCATGGCCTCAAGACCGTGCAGATGACCGGCTCGCTGCGGGCCGCCTTCGACCTCAAGCCCGGCACCACGGCGCTTGCGGTCTGGGGTTTCGAGACCGGTTTCGAGGCCGGCAAGCTCGCCGTCATCGGCGAGCAGGACATCCTCGGCGACCGGCTGGTGCGCCCGCGCAAGAAGACGCGCCGGCCGCAGGACTTCATCAACGAGCTCTCCTCGCTGACGCCCGGCGACATCGTCGTCCATGTCGACCACGGCATCGGCCGCTTCGTCGGCCTTCAGTCGATCACCGCCGCCGGGGCCCCGCATGACTGCCTCGAAATCCACTATGCCGGCGACGCCAAGCTGTTCCTGCCGGCGGAGAATATCGAGCTGCTCTCGCGCTATGGCTCGGAGGACACCGAGGTCGTGCTCGACCGGCTCGGTGGTGGCGGCTGGCAGGCGCGCAAGGCCAAGCTGAAGCAGCGCATCCGCGAGATGGCGGGCAAGTTGATCCAGATCGCCGCCGCCCGCGCCCTCAAGGAAGCGCCGCGCCTGGTGCCGCAGGACGGGCTCTACGATGAGTTCTGCGCCCGTTTCCCCTATGAGGAGACCGAGGACCAGCAGAACACCATCGACGCCGTGCTGGAGGATCTCGCCGCCGGGCGGCCGATGGACCGGCTGGTCTGCGGCGATGTCGGCTTCGGCAAGACTGAGGTCGCGCTGCGCGCCGCCTTCACCGCGGCGCTCGCCGGCAAGCAGGTCGCGGTCGTGGTCCCCACGACGCTGCTGGCTCGCCAGCACTACCGCAACTTCGCCGAGCGCTTCGCCGGCCTGCCGGTCAAGGTCGGCCAGGCCTCGCGCTTCGTCTCGGCGCCCGAGCTCAAGGCGGTGAAACAGGGCATCAGCGACGGGACGATGGACATCACCGTCGGCACCCATGCGCTGCTCGGCAAGGGCATCGACTTCAAGGATCTCGGCCTCGTGATCGTCGACGAGGAGCAGCATTTCGGCGTCGCCCACAAGGAGCGACTGAAGGAAATGCGCGCCGAGGTCCACATGCTGACGCTGACCGCGACGCCGATCCCGCGCACGCTCCAGCTCGCCATGACCGGGGTGCGCGAGCTCTCGATCATCGCGACGCCGCCGGTCGACCGGCTCGCGGTGCGCACCTTCGTCACGCCGTTCGATCCGCTGATCGTGCGCGAGGCGCTGCTGCGCGAGCGCTACCGGGGCGGGCGCTCCTTCTATGTCGTGCCGCGCATCGAGGACATCGCCGAGGTCAAGGACTTCCTCGACAAGCAGGTGCCGGAGTGCAAGGTCGGAATCGCCCACGGCCAGATGGCGGCGGGCACGCTGGAAGACGTGATGACGGCCTTCTATGAGGGCCAGTACGACATCCTGCTCTCGACCACGATCGTCGAGTCGGGGCTCGACATCCCGACCGCCAACACGCTGATCATCCATCGCGCCGATATGTTCGGTCTGGCCCAGCTCTATCAGCTGCGTGGGCGCGTCGGCCGCTCGAAAATGCGCGCCTATGCGCTGTTCACCGTGCCGGCCAATCGCAAGCTGACCGAGCAGGCCGATCGGCGCCTGAAGGTGCTGCAGTCGCTTGATACGCTCGGCGCCGGCTTCCAGCTCGCCAGCCACGACCTCGACATCCGCGGCGCCGGCAACCTGCTCGGCGACGAGCAGTCCGGCCATATCAAGGAGGTCGGCTACGAGCTCTACCAGCAGATGCTGGAGGAGGCGGTGGCGGCGCTGAAGGCCGGCATCGAGATCGAGAGCGACGCGCATTGGTCGCCGAGCATCCAGATCGGCGCGCCGGTGATGATCCCCGAGCATTATGTCGGCGATCTCACGCTCCGGCTGACACTCTACAAGCGCCTCTCGACCATGGACGACGACGCCGAATTGCAATCCTTCGGCGCCGAGCTGATCGACCGCTTCGGTCCGCTGCCGGAGGAGGTCAAGCAGCTCCTGGAGATCGTCGCGATCAAGGCTTTGTGCAAGCGCGCCAATGTCGAGAAGGTCGAGGCGGGGCCGAAGGGCATCATTGTCGCCTTCCGCGACAACGAGTTCGCCAATCCGGAAGGACTCGTCTCCTATGTCGCGAAGCAAGGCACGCTGGCCAAGGTCCGCCCCGACATGCGCGTCGTCTTCATCGACGATTTCGACGATGCCGAGCAGCGCCTGAAGGGGACACGCCGGCTGCTCACCGATCTGGCGCGCATCGCCGAGCGGAAGAAGGCGGCGTAGGGACCTTTCGTCATTGCGAGCGGAGCGAAGCAATCCAGAAGGACTTGGCGCAGCGCTCTGCCGCCCCTGGATTGCTTCGTCGCTCCGCTCCTCGCAATGACGAGGAAGATCAGCCTGGGTTTCTCCGCCTGATCTCGACGCGCTCCGGCGCGTGCGTAATCACGTCGACGATGGCGAGATCGGGCCGGTCGAGTTGCGGCAGGCCGTCATCATCGCCGGCGCGGCGGGTGACGACAAGGCTGATCAGAGCCTTGTGGCCGCCGAGCCGCGAGCGAGCGAGGGCGGGCTCCAGCGCCGCGGGAATGACGAGATGGACCATGCGCCCGCCCTCCAGGCAGGCACGCAGGTCGTCGAGCACGAACAGGCCGAGCGGCAGCAATTCGACGCCGGTGAGCAGCGCGATGCCAGGGCCGGTTGCGAGCGCGGCAAGATCGCCGCCGACGAGCGTGGTGATGACCCGCGACGAGGCGAGCGGCTTCAGCACCCGCGAGATTTCGAGCGCCTTGGCCAAAACTTCCTTCTCGCTGACCGGGAAAGGGCCGGAGAGACTGTGGCCGTCGACGACGCGGATCGGCGCCCGGATAGCGGCCGGGGGCAGGGCCGATGGCGCAGCGCCATGGCCGAGCAGGGGATCGAGTGCGGCGACGCCATCGGGCACGCGTGTCCCGAAACCACCGATGAAGCGCATGCCGAAGGAGCGGGCGGCGACATCGCGCAGCAGGTGTAGGGGCTGCAGGTCGCCGATCCGCGGCACGCCGAGCGCCATCACTGCGCCGGAGCGCTCGATGATGGGAAGCAGCTCCGCCTCCTTGGCATGCGCCGGCAGGAGCATCGGCGACAGGCCGGCCCGCAGGGCGGCGAGGATCGAGACCAGTGCCTCGGGGCCGAGCGGCGCCAGGATCGCGACGCAGGCGCCGGGCTGGGGCTTGGCGAGCAGGAGCAGGTTGGCGAGCCGGTCGACGCGGCCATCGAGCTCGGCGAAGCCGAAGGCATTGGGAGAAAAATCGCTCCAGTCGCGCCGTCCCGGCGGGTCGCGGAAGGCCGGCTCATAGCCGCGGCGGGCGGCGAGCGCCTTGAGCAGGCTGTCGAAATCGAGCCCTTCGACCAGTGCGCCGATGGAGATTTCGTCGGAGCCCATCCGCATCGGCCGACCTAGTTGGCGGGCGCGGGCGGGGAGGGGGACCGCGCCAGCGTCTCATTGGAGAAGAAGAATTTCGGTCGCCGCTCGGGCAGCACGATGTCGCGCCCCCGCGCCAGCCAGGTCTCGGGCAGATAGTAGAGCGGCACCACATAGAAGCCGGAGAGCAGCAAGCGGTCGAGCGTCCGCACGGTCGCGACGAAATCCTCGCGCGAGCGCGCCGCCAGCAGCGCCTGCAAGGTCGCGTCGACCGCGGGCGAGCGCACGCCGGCATAGTTGAGCGCCCCCTTGCGCTCGGCATTGGCCGAGCCCCAGCGGCCGATCTGCTCGTTGCCGGGCGAGGCCGAGGCCGGCCAGGTCCATTGGATCATGTCGAAATCGAAGGTCGAGAGCCGGCGCCAGTACTGGACGTCGTCGATCAGACGGACCGAGACGGCGATGCCGAGCCTTGCGAGAGAACTCGCATAGTTCAGCGCCAGCCGCTCCTGCGGCCGGTTGGTAACGGTGATCTCGAAGCCGAACGGCTCCCCCTTGCCATCCCTGCGCAACTGCCCGTCGTTCAGCCGGTAGCCGGCCGCCTCCAGCAGGTCGAGCGCGCGGCGGGCCTGGTCGCGGTCGCGGCCGGAGCCGTCGGTCGCGGCCGGAGCCCAGGTTCCGGCGAGGATGTCGTCGCGCACGGCGCCGGGGAAGGCCGCGAGCAGCGCCTGCTCGCGCTGATCGGCCGGCACGCCGAGGGCCGAGAGCTCGCTGTCGGCGAAGAAGCTGCCGGCACGGCGATAGACGCCGTGGAACAGGTTGCGATTGGCCCATTCGAAATCGAACAGCATCGCCAGCGCCTCGCGGACGCGGATATCGGCGAATTGCGGGCGGCGGGTGTTGAAGACCAGCCCGGTCATGCCCTTGGGCGTCTGGAAGCGGAAGGTGTCGCGGACGATCCTGCCGTCGCGCACCGCCGGGACATCATAGCCCGTCATCCAGCGGGTCGGGTCGCTTTCGAGGCGGACATCATAAAGCCCAGCTTTGAAAGCCTCAAACAAGGCGTTGGAATCGCGGTAAAAATCGTAGCGAATTTCGTCGGCGTTGAAGAGGCCGCGAGTAAGGGGATGATCCTCGGCCCAGAAATCCTTGCGGCGCTTCAGGCGCAGCATCTCGCCAGGCTTGACCTCCTCGACGACATAGGGGCCGGAGCCGAGCGCCGGCTTGAAGCTGGTATCGCCGAACTTCTCCGCGTCGGTGGCGTGCTTGGCGAAGATCGGCAGGGCGCCGATGACCAGCGGCAATTCGCGGTTGGAACCGTCGCCGAGCTCGAAGACGACGCGGTCGGGCGAGGGTGCCTCGACCTTGGTCACGCGTGCCAGGCTGGAGCGATGGAACGGCTTGCCCTTGGTCTTCAGCATCTCGAAGGTGAAGATCACGTCGTCGGCCGTCACCGGCTTGCCGTCCGAGAAACGGGCGCGCGGGTCGATCTGGAAGGCGAGGCGGGTTCGTTCCGAGTTGAGCTCGACCTTGCTCGCCAGCAGGCCATAGGCGGTGAAGGGCTCGTCGGCCGAGCGGAAGAGCAGGCTCTGCTGGACATAGCGCGGCACTGCATCCGGCGCGACGCCGAGCACCACCAGCGGATTGAGACTGTCGAAGGTGCCCTGCTGGCCGTAGATGATTCGCCCGCCTTTCGGCGCCTGCGGATCGGCATAGGGCAGGTGGTCGAAGCCCTTGGGCAGTTCCGGCTCGCCATGCATGGCGATGGCGGTATCGTTCTCGGCAGCCGCCGCGCGCGGGTTCGCGATCGGCCCGAAAGCCGCCAGACCCGCGAGGACGAGCCCGAGAAACCAAGCGGGACGCGCCGCTGCGCTGAAAGGTCGGTGCATGCTCGAAACTGATTCCCTGCCGCAGGATAACATGCGATCAAACTTGTCGCGCCGCGCTCTTCGGGCTGGAAACCTGCGACGGAACTCGCTAAACGCAGGCCGGGCGTCATCCAAACGCCGCAATCGCGCTTGATGTGCTCACGCCGCCACCGGCTCCGGCACCTTGCTGGTTGAGCCTTGGGTGATGCATGCCGCCGGACCCGGCGGCCGAACCAGTTTCATGGTCAAGGAAACGCAGATGTCAGCTTCGACCCGCCTGTCCCGGAGCCAGGGCGCCACCGCGAAGAGCACGGTCCGCGGCCTCGCGCTCGTGCTGGGCGCCGCCGTCGCTCTCACCCCGATCGCCGCGAGCGCCCAGCAGGCGCAGCCGCAGCGTCCGGCGAGCCGCCCGGCCGCGCCGGCGCAGCCCGCTCCGGCTCAGCAGCCGGCCCAGGGCCAGGCCGCGCAGACCGGCCCGACCGTCGTCCAGGTCAAGCCCGAGCCGTCGCAGACGAGCTGGACCAAGGTCTGCGGCAAGGACCAGGCCGCCAACAAGGAAATCTGCTACACCACCCGCGACTTCGTCTCGGATCAGGGCCAGCCGGTGCTCGCCGTCGCGATCTATGACGTCAAGGGCGACGCCAGCAAGATCGTGCGCTTCCTGATGCCGCTCGGCCTGCTGCTGCAGCCCGGCATCCGCTTCGGCGTCGACAACGCGCAGCCGACGCCTGGCCGTTACGCGATCTGCTTCCCGAACGGCTGCTTCGCCGAGGCGCAGGTCAAGGACGATTTCATCAACGCGATGAAGAAGGGCACCAACCTCAACATCAGCGTGCAGAACCAGGGCGCGCGCGAGGTCACCTTCAGCGTCCCGATGGCTGATTTCGCCAAGGCCTTCGACGGCGCCCCGATCGATCCGAAGGTGCTGGAAGAGCAGCAGAAGGCGCTGCAGGACGAGCTCGCTAAGCGCCAGGAAGAGCTGCGCAAGCGCCTCGGCGGCGCCGAGGCCACGCCCGGCGCGGCGCCGGCTCCCGGCACGCCTGCGGCCCCGGCTCCGGGCGCGACGCCTGCCCCGGCTCCGAAGCCCTGATCAGCCGACCAGTCGGAACACCTATCGACGCCGGGCCTCGTGCCCGGCGTTTTCGTTTGCTTAGGGAGAAGCGCGCTCGGCGCGCTTGACCTGCTGCCAGAGCTCTTCGAGCTCTTCCAGGGTCGCCTGGCGCGGCTCGCGCCCCTGGCGCTCCAGCGCTGCTTCGATGCCGGCGAAGCGCCGTTCGAACTTGGCGTTCGCTGCCTTCAGGCAGGCTTCGGGGTCGGCATCGACATGGCGGGCGAGGTTGGCGAGGACGAAAAGCAGGTCGCCGATCTCCTCCTGGACTGCGGCCTTGTCGCCGCCGGCGAGCGCCTCCTCGACCTCGGCGGTCTCCTCGCGGACCTTGTCGAGCACCAGCCGGGCATCGTTCCAGTCGAAGCCGACCGTCGAGGCCTTGGCCTGGAGCTTCCAGGCGCGCGTCAGCGCGGGCAGGGTGGTCGGCACGCCGGCGAGGACGCCTTTGGCCTCTGCGGGCTCCGGCAGCCCGGCCTCGGCTCTGGCGCGCGCCTTGTCAGCCTTCTCCTGCGCCTTGATCTGTCCCCAGAGTGTCTTGACCTCGGCCGGCGACAGGTCGCGCGCATCGCCGAAAACGTGCGGATGCCTCCGGATCAACTTGGCGGTGATCGCCTCGACGACATCAGGGAAGGCGAAGCTGCCCTGCTCCTGCGCCATCTGGGCGTGGAACACGACCTGCAGCAAGAGGTCGCCGAGCTCGTCCTTGAGATCGACGAGATCGCCGCGGGCAATGGCATCGGCGACCTCATGGGCCTCCTCGATCGTGTAGGGCGCGATCGAGGCGAAGTCCTGCTCGAGATCCCAGGGGCAACCCGTGCCTGGGGTGCGCAGCGCGGCCATGATCTCGATCAGGCGCTCGATGTCGCGAGACGGCTTCATCGCTGCAATTCTCCCTGTGTTGGGGTAGCCTCCTCCCATGATTCAAGTGACGCCGTCCATCGCGATCGACGAGAGCGAGATCGAGGAGAGCTTCGTGCGCGCCTCCGGGCCGGGCGGGCAGAACGTCAACAAGGTCTCCACTGCCGTCGAGCTGCGCTTCGATGCCCGCCGCTCGGCCTCGCTACCCAATGAGGTTGCGATTCGCCTGATGAAGCTCGCCGGCAGCCGGCTGACGCAGGATGGCGTGATCGTCATCACGGCGCAGGAGCACCGCAGCCAGAGCCGCAACCGCGAGGAGGCGCTGGCCCGGCTGGTCGAGCTGATCCGGCAGGCGGAGGTGCGCCCGAAGGTCAGGCGGGCGACCAAGCCGACAAAAGCCTCGAAGGAGCGGCGCCTGGCCTCGAAGGAGAAGCGTTCCTCGGTCAAGTCGACCCGCGGTAAGCCGAGGTTCGACTAGCTTGGGGTCCGAACGGAACGGAGAGGCGGCGCCGGGAGAGCGGCCGGGCCCCAAGCGGATCACGGCCGACTATCTGCGGCGCGCCGCTCTCTACTATCTCGAACGCTATTCGGTGCCGGCGGCGCAATTGCAGCGCGTCCTGCTGCGCAAGGTCGAGCGCAGTTGCCGGCATCACGGGCAGGATTCACAGCCGTTCCGCGCGACGGTGGACGAGGTCGTCGCCTCCTGCGTCGCGTCGGGGCTCGTCGACGATCGCCGCTTCGCCGAGGCGCGGGCGCAGAGCCTGCGCCGCAAGGGGCGCTCGGCGCGCGCCGTGGCAGCCGGGCTCGCGACCAAGGGCGTCGAGCGCGGCCTCATCGCGGAGGTGGCGGCGGCCGATGATGAGGCCGAACTGGATGCCGCGCGCATCGCTGCCCGCCGCAAGCGCCTTGGGCCATGGAGTCGGAGCGACCGGGCAGCGCAGCGCCAGAAAGACATCGCGGCGCTGGCGCGCGCCGGCTTCAGCCTGGTGATCGCCCGCGCCGTGATCGACGACGCGGGCGAGGGCGAGTGAGCCTAGCCCGGCTCAATCGGGCTTGACGTTGGCCTCGGCAACGACCTTGCCCCAGCGCGCGACCTCGACCTTGACGAAGTCGCCGAAGGCGGGGCCGTAGAGGTTCGGAATCTCAGAGCCGTTCTTCTTCCAGGCCTCTGTCACCATCGGCGTGGCCAGCGCCTTCTGCAGCTCGGCCGTCATCCTGGCGACGATCTCGGGCGGCGTGTTCTTCGGCGCCCACATCGCATACCAGGTCGAGACCTCGTAGCCCGGCACGCCCGCTTCCGCGGTGGTCGGCACATCGGGGAAGGCGCTGGCGCGCTTGGGCGCTGCGACGGCAAGAGCCCGCAGCGTCCCGCTGGAGATCTGCGCGGCGGAGGAGCCGAGCCCGTCGAAGGCAAGGTCGACCTGGCCGGCGACGAGGTCCTGCATCAGCGGACCGGCGCCGCGATAGGGGACATGGGTCAGGTTGATCTTGGTGGTGAGCTTGAACAGTTCGCCGGCGAGATGGTGTGTCGTACCGTTGCCGGCCGAGCCGTAGTTCAGCTTGTCGGGGTTCTTCTTGGCGAAATCGACCAGCTCCGCCAGCGTCTTGGCCTGGACCTTGCCGGGATGGACGACCACGACCTGCGGCGGCTGGGCGATCACCCCGATCGGGATGAAGTCGGTCTGGATGTTGTAGTCGAGCTTCGGATAGAGCGCCGGCGCGATGGCGTGGTGCGCAGCGCCGATGAAGAAAGTGTAGCCGTCGGGCGCGGCCTTGGAGGCCGCCGAAGCCCCGACCGTGCCGCCGGCGCCGCCGCGATTGTCGATCAGAATGCGCTGGCCGAGCTGCTGCTCGAGCTGGGCGGCGAGGGGGCGGGCGAAGGCGTCGGTGCCGCCGCCGGCCGGGAACGGCACGATAAAGCTGACGGGCCGCTGCGGCCAGGCTTGAGCCGTCGCCGGCGCCGCCGGGACAAGCTGAGTGAGGGTGGCGAGCGCCAGCGCGCCGAGCCAGCCGGACTTCAACATCGATTTGACCTCCCTGGGAAATTGCGGACTCTTCAAGGTCCTTGCGATGGCGCTTCAGGCGAAAAGCCGAGCGTTGCGTCAGATTAGCGCATCGCGATCTTCGAATGGCAACCCGACCAAGGTCGGGGGGCGATGACCTCAGATGCGGTGGAGGTGAGCATGCGTGGATCGAGAACGCTGGTCGCAACGACGGTGCTGCTCGCCGGAAGTGCCTGCGCTTTTGCGCAATCCACCCAGAAGCGCGACGAGTTCTACTGGCTCGGCCAGATCAACAAGGCGAGCACCGTCATCAACAGCGAGGAGGGATTGCTCGATCCGGCACTGGCGCCGCGGATCGCCGCCGGCCTCGACAAGATGCTCAAGGCGGCGGATGCGCCCGGCGCCAAGCGCCCGACCCTGGTGATCACCTTCGAGCCCTTGCTGATCGAGGCTGCCGGGGTCGAGGCGACGCTGCTCCACGCCGGCCGCTCGAGCCAGGACATGCTCTCGGCCGTGCGGGCGGCGATGATGCGCGACGAACTGCTGCGGCTCGCAGGCCAGCTCAATCGACTGAGCGCGACGATGCTCGGTTTCGCCGAGAAGCATGCCGGGACAATCGTGCCGAACTACACCAACGGCGTCGCAGCCCAGCCCAACAGCTACGGGCATTATCTGCTCGGCCATCTTTCTGGGCTGGAACGTGATGCGGAGCGCCTGCGTGAGGCCTATGCCCGGCTCGACCGCTCGCCGATGGGCACGACGGTGCTGAACGGCACGAGCTGGCCGCTGAACCGGCCACGCATGGCGAGCTATCTCGGCTTCGCAGCCACGGTCGACAACGCCTATGACGCCGCCCAGATCACTGCGGCCGAGATGCCGGTCGAGATGGGAGCGCTCGCTACCAGCATCGCGCTCCATGCCGGCGCCTTCGTCGAGGACGTCATGGTCCAGTACGCGCAGCCGCGGCCCTGGATCCTGCTGACGGAGGGCGACGGCAACACCTACGTCTCCAGCGCGATGCCGCAGAAGCGCAATCCGGGCCTGCTCAACGGCGTGCGCAGCCAGGCGTCGACGGCGATCTCGCTCGGCATCGGGCGCACCATCCAGGCGCACAACATCCCGCCGGGCATGAGCGATCCCAAGGGCGTGCGCGAGAATGCGGCGGTGATCGCCGGAGCTGGCGCGGTCGTGGACGGCTGGGACCGCATCCTGAAGGCGCTGGTCATCGATCCGCAGCGGGCCCTGGAGGAGCTCAACAGCGACTGGACGGCCTCGCAGGAGCTCGCCGACGTGCTGATGCGTCAGTTCAAGCTGCCGTTCCGCGTCGGGCACCATTTCGCCTCGGAGATCGTCGACCACGCCAAGGCGCACGACATCAAGCCGTCGCATTTTCCCTATGCCGAGGCGCAGCACCTCTACCAGAAGACGCTGAAGGAGATGGGCGTGGCCGGCGGCGAGCTGCCGATGAGCGAAGCCGAGTTCCGCGCGACGCTCGATCCGGTCGCGATCGTCCGCAACCGCGCCACGGCGGGTGGTCCGCAGCCGGCCGAGATGGCGCGCATGATCGCAAGCGCCAGGCAGAAGCTCGCCACGCAGGAGGGCTGGATCAAGGAGCGGCGCGAGCGGATCGATCAGGCACTGGCAGGGCTCGACCGCGACTTCGCCAAGCTCGTCCCCGGCGCGAATTGACAGGAGAGGGCTGTCGCGAGGATCGGATCGGAGGCGCCGCCCTCGGCGAGTATTTCGACCAAATCAGCGAGATTCGCCAGGAGAACTGCCGCTTTTGGGACATTCCGACGGGATTTGGATGGCAGGAGCGTTAGGCCGAGAGGTTGACAGCTGCCGGCTATATAAGTTGGTATCAACCTATCTTGAATATCAAGCCGGGTCGTGATGCCGCCCTGCCTAAACCTTCCTGGCCGAAGGCGTGTCTGGCGATGAGCAAGAGCTGATTCGGGTCGACATGCCGGCTGCCGGCTCGCTGCGATACTGCCGGACGGCGATCGCTTCGGCCGGGCTGCGGACTGTTTTGGCGTGTCTCGGCAAGTCGACACTGGCCCAGACACATGAGGAGACAACCATGAAAATCGTGACGAGCCTGAGCTTCCGGGGGCAGTGCCGCGAGGCGTTCGAGTTCTATGCCAAGGTCCTGGGTGGCAAGATCACTGCGGCCATGCCCTATGGCGACGGCCCTCCCGGGATGCCGATCACCGACGAGAAGTACAAGACCTGGCTGATGCATTGCTGGCTCGAGGTCGGCGACCAGGCACTGATGGGCGCCGATATGGACGTTGCCTGGGCTCACAACATCGACAAGCCGAAGAACGGCTTCGACGTCACGCTGCACACCAATGACAAGGCGCAGGGCCAGCGCTGGTTCGAGGAATTGTCCGAAGGGGGCAGGGCGGTGATGCCGTTCAGCGAGACTTTCTGGTCGCCAGGCTTCGGCTCTCTCGTCGACAAGTTCGGGATCCCGTGGATGGTCAACACCATCCCGTCGGCCGACTGGAAGCCGCCGCAGGGCTGATTCAAGCCGCGTGATCGCAAAAAATCGCAGCGGCCTGTCGGCGCGGTCGAGGCCGCTGCGTCCTAGGGGCATCGAGCGCGCGTGAGGCCGCATGGCATCGCTAGCGGAACGCGATACGTCCCGGAGGCTCCTATGAATCAATCCTATCGCTGGGTGATCGTCGCCGCAGGCGGCCTCTTGGGCTGCGTCGCGATCGGCGCCATGTTCTCGTTGCCGGTTTTCCTGCGGCCGATGTCGCAGGACACCGGCTGGTCGGTCACCGGCATCTCCACCGCGATGACGATCGGATTCCTCGCCATGGCGGGCGCCAGCATGGCCTGGGGCAATCTCTCCGATCGCTACGGACCGCGGCCGGTGGTGCTGACCGGCTCGATCGTCCTGGCGGGGAGCCTGGCGCTCGCGAGCAGGGCGGACTCGCTGGTCGAGTTCCAGCTCCTCTTCGGCCTCCTGGTCGGCGCTGCGACGGCCGCCGTCTTTGCGCCGATGATGGCCTGCGTCACCGGCTGGTTCGACACGCAGCGCGGCCTGGCGGTCTCGCTCGTCTCGGCCGGCATGGGCATGGCGCCGATGACGATGGCGCCGCTCGCGGCCTGGCTGGTGACGCTCCATGACTGGCGCACGTCGATGCAGATCATCGCCGGCATCGCAGCGGTGCTGATGATCCCCGCGGCGCTGCTCGTGCGCCGTCCGCCGGCTCTGGAACCAAGCGCGCAGACGCAGGCTACGGAGGAGGCGCAGTCGGAGATGAGCGTCGGCCAGGCGGTGCGCTCTCCGCAGTTCGTCACGCTGATGCTGGCGAACTTCTTCTGCTGCGCGACGCATTCCGGCCCGATCTTCCACACGGTGAGCTATGCTGTGACCTGCGGCATCCCGATGCTCGCAGCGGTGTCGATCTACAGCGTCGAGGGGCTGGCCGGCATGTTCGGCAGGCTCGGTTTCGGCGTGGCGGGCGACCGGTTCGGCGCGCAGCGCGTCCTGGTGCTCGGGCTGCTGGCCCAAGCCTTCGGCGTGCTGGCCTATGCCTTCGTCGGGCAGCTCGCCGGCTTCTATGCGGTCGCGGTGATCGTCGGCTTCATCTATGCCGGCACCATGCCGCTCTATGCCGTGATCATTCGCGAGAATTTTCCGCTGAAGATGATGGGCACGATCATCGGCGGCACGGCGATGGCCGGGAGCCTGGGCATGTCGACCGGCCCGCTGCTGGGCGGCCTGATCTACGACCGGTTCGGGACCTATGCGCCGATGTATGTCGGCTCCTGGATCCTCGGCCTGGCGGCGATGCTGGTCCTGTGGAGCTTCCGGCCGTTTCCCGAGAAGCGGGAGCAGCTGGCGGTTGCGTGAAAGGCGCAGGCGCAGCCCAATGCCTCAACGGTTTGTCGCTGTGGCGCCCGCCGATCCAGACCAAGTGGAGGGGCTTGCGAAGGCCCTCCATCAGGCGATGGCGATTCGCATAAGACATATTATGGAACTTAAATTGGTGCCCAGAGAAGCGGCTGTGATGCCAGCCTAGCTCTCGACAGTCAGCTGCATGCCATCGAAAGCCGGTTCAATGTTGTCCGGCAAGCGCTTGGACAGGCTGAGATAATCGAGATCGACATGGAGGTTCGTCAGGATCGCGCGGCGCGGCTTCAGCTGCGCGATCGCCTCCAGCGACTGCTCCATATTGAAGTGGCTGGGATGCGGCGACTCGCGCAGGCAATCGAGGATCAGCGTGTCGAGCCCGCTCATCGTCGCCATCGCTTCCGGCGGGATGGCGCTGACATCCGGCGCATAGCCGAGTGAGCCGAAGCGGAAGCCGAGCGCGTCATAGTTCGGACCGTGCTCGAGGCGGAACGGCAGAGCCTCGATCGGCCCGCCGGCGCCGTCAATGACGAGCGGCTCGCCAGCTGCGAGCGGCTCCAGGTCTAGGATCGGCGGATAGAGGCTGCCGGGCGGCGTTTCGAACAGATAGCCGAAGCGCTGGCGCAGCGTCGTGCCGGTCACGGCGTCGGCATGGACCGGGATGCGCTTGCGCATGTGCAGGACGAGCGCGCGCAGGTCGTCGATGCCATGGGTGTGGTCGGCATGGTCGTGGCTGAACAGCGTCGCGTCGAGCCGGGTCACGTTGGCGGACAACAGCTGTTCGCGCAGATCCGGCGTGGTGTCGATCAGCACGCTCGTCGTGCCGCCCGGGCCGCGGCGCTCGACCAGGATCGAGCAGCGCCGGCGCCGGTTCTTCGGATTGGCCGGATCGCAGGCGCCCCAGCCGGAGCCCGGCCGCGGCACGCCGCCGGATGAGCCGCAGCCGAGGATGGTGACGGTCAGGCTCATGCGGCGCAGCTTGCCTCAGGCGACCTGCGCCACGGGCGCCGCATGGTCCATCTTCCAGTAGCAGCGCCGGGCGTTCTCGGTCGTGATCCGGGCGATCTCGTCGAAGGAGACGCCCTTGACTTCGGCAAGAACCTTCGCTGTTTCAACGACATAGGACGGTTCGTTGCGCTTGCCGCGATAGGGCGTGGGAGCAAGGTAGGGCGCGTCGGTCTCGACCAGCAGGCGCTCCAGCGGGATGTCGCGGGCGATATCGCGCAGCGCCTCCGAGGTCTTGAAGGTCAGGATGCCGGAGAAGGAGACGTAGAGCCCGAGCTCGACGCCGGTGCGGGCCAGCATCTCTCCGGCGGTGAAGCAGTGCAGGATGGCGGGGAAGGCGCCCTTCCCCATCTCCTCGCGCAGGATCGCCGCCATGTCCTCGTCGGCCTCCCGCGAATGGATCACCAGCGGCAGCTGCGTCTCGCGAGCTGCGGCGATATGGGTGCGCAGGCCCTGCTCCTGCGCCTCGCGCGGGCTCTTGTCGTAGTGATAGTCGAGCCCGGCCTCGCCGATGGCGACGCAGCGCGGATGACGAGACAGCGCAACCAGCTGCTCGGCGGTGACGTCGAGCTCCTCATGGGCGCCGTGCGGATGGGTGCCGACCGTGCACCAGACGGACGCGAAGCGCTCGGCCAGCGCCGCATAGGTCGCGAACCGGCCGACGCGGGTCGAGATCGTCACCATCCGACCAACGCCGGCCGCTTCGGCGCGGCCGACGTAAGACGCGATATCCTCGGCGAAATCCGGGAAATCGAGATGGCAATGCGTATCGATCAGCATCAGGCGGTCTCGCTGCCTTCCGGCTCGACATAGCGCGGGAACACGGCGCTCGGCGCCGGCAGCGCCGTGCCCGCGGTGAGGCGGCCAGCCTCGCCGAGCGACGCGAAATTGCGTGCGTCGGCGGGAACCGCCAGCAGATCGAGCAGCCTGGCCATGGCCTGCGGCATCACCGGCTGGGTCAGGATCGCGATCTGCCGGATCGTCTCGATCGTGACGTAGAGCACCGTATCGCGCCGGGCCGGGTCGCTCTTGGAAAGCTTCCACGGCTCGTTGTTGGCGAAATAGCGATTGGCCTCGGCGACCACGGCCCAGATGTCGGCGAGAACGACATGCAGGGCGAAATCCTGCATGGCGGCGCGCGTCTTCGCCAGCAGCCCGTCGGCCTGCGCCAGCATGGCGCGATCGCCTTCCGTCAGCGCACCGGCCGGCGGCACCCTGCCCTCGCAGTTCTTGGCGATCATCGACAGCGAGCGCTGCGCCAGATTGCCGAGATCATTGGCGAGGTCGGCATTGATGCGCCCGACGATCGCGTCATGGCTGTAATTGCCGTCCTGGCCGAAGGAAACCTCGCGCAGGAAGAAATAGCGCAGCTGGTCGACGCCGTAGCTGTCGGCGAGCCCGAACGGGTCGACGACGTTGCCGAGCGATTTCGACATCTTCTCGCCCTTCGACAGCAGGAAACCGTGGCCGAAGACGCGCTTCGGCAGCGGCAACCCTGCCGACATCAGCATGGCCGGCCAGTAGACCGTGTGGAAGCGCACGATGTCCTTGCCGATGATGTGGACATCGGCCGGCCAGTAGTGCCAGCGCGGATCGCTTTCGTCCGGGAAGCCGCAGCCGGTGACGTAGTTGTTGAGCGCGTCGACCCAGACATACATCACATGCTTCGGATCACCCGGGACCGGCAGCCCCCAGTCGAAGGTGGTGCGGCTGATCGAGAGATCCTCGAGCCCGCCCTTCACGAAACTGACGACCTCGTTCTTCCGCGTCTCGGGCGAGACGAAGTCCGGCATGTCACGATAGAGCGCGAGCAGCTTGTCCTGGTAGGCCTTCAGTCGGAAGAAATAGCTCTCCTCCTCGACCCATTCGACCGGCGTGCCCTGCCCTCCCAGGCGCGTCCCGTCAGGCTGGAGGGTGGTTTCCTCCTCGCCATAGAAGGCCTCGTCCCGGACCGAGTACCAGCCGGAATACTTGGCGAGGTAGATGTCGCCATTGGCCTCCATCCGGCGCCAGAGTTCCTGCGTCGAGGGCAGATGGTCGGCGTCGGTGGTGCGGATGAAGCGGTCGAAGGAACAGCCGAGCCGCTGCTCCATCTCTTCGAAGCGCGTGGCGATACCGTCGACGAAATCCTTTGGCGAGAGCCCGTTTTGCGCGGCGGTGCGTTGCACCTTCTGGCCATGCTCGTCGGTGCCGGTCATGGCGAAGACGTCGTAGCCGTCGAGGCGCTTGAAGCGGGCGATCGCGTCCGCCGACACCATCTCATAGGCGTGGCCGATATGCGGCGGGCCGTTGGTGTAGTGGATCGCGGTCGTCAGATAGAACTTCGGGGCCGAGGCCATGGTCTGTCCGGTCGTCGTAAACGGGTTTCAGGCCGCGCGTGAACGGGAAACCGCCTCCGACAGATCGTGAAACAGCGACATGACGAGGGGGCGGCGATCGAGATTATAGGTTTCGACCTCGTTCGCGGCGCGTGCAAGTCTCTCCCACACCTCCGCGAGGGGCGCAAGCCGGGCCGGGCCGGCAGCGGCATGCGCATGGAGGTGGGCGCCGAGCCAGCCCTGCACGGTCTCGATCATCACCGCGAAATCGGCCTCGCCCGCCCTGCCCGCGACATCCTCGCCGAGCGCCAGCAGCACGGTCAGGTCGATCGAGGGCAGCGCATCGAGCCGCGCCCGCACCGCCTCGACCAGCGCGAGCGTTTCCGGATCGACATAGGTCAGCGCTCGTTTGACCGAGCCCTCGGACAGAGCCGCAGCGCGGCCGAGCGCCGAGGTGTCATAGGGCAGGCGCATGCGCTCCAGCGCGATCGTGGCGGCCTGCGCGACGTCGTCCGCACCCAGCGGCTCGAAGGAGAGCAGGCGGCAGCGCGAGCGGATCGTCGGCAGGACGCGGCCGGGGGCGTGAGCGACGATGAGGAAGAGGCAGCGCGGCGGCGGCTCCTCCAGCAGCTTCAGCAGGGCGTTGGCGCCGGGTCGGTCGAGATCCTCGGCGGAATCGACGATCGCGACGCGCCAGCCGCCCTCGCCCGCGCTGGAGCCGAAACGGTCGATGATCCGGCGCACAAGATCGACCGGGATGTTGCTGGTGAAGCTCTTGCCGTCCGGCTTGGCGATGCGGCGTAGCAGGTGGAGGTCCGGATGCGACTGGGCCGCAATCTTGCGCGTGGCGCTGTCGGACTCCGGCATGGCGAGGTCACGGGCGGCTTCGGCGCGGCGCAGCGGATCGCCCTCGGCCAGCATGAAGCGGGCAGCGCGATAGGCGAAGCTCGCCTTGCCGGTGCCTTCCGGGCCGCCGAGGAGCCAGGCATGGTGCATGCGGCCGGAGCGCAGCGCCGTCAGGAGGGCCTCCTCCTGGCGCTGGTGGCCGATGAGCGCCAGCGTCTCGCGCGGATGCGGGGCGTTCGGCAGGCGGTCGGGTTCGTTGCTCGATTCGATCATGCCGGCGCAATCTGCGGCAAGGGCAGCCGGCTGGAAAGCGCTTCCCAGGCGGTATCGGCCAGAGTCTCTGCGGGAAGACTGGCATCGAGCACGACGCAGCGCTGCGGCTCGGCGGCGGCGATGTCGAGAAAGCCCTGGCGCAGGCGGCGATGGAAGGTGATCGTTTCGCTTTCGAAACGGTCCGTTGCCTCCCCCGGTCGGCGGCGGCGGGCAGCGCGGGCGAGGCCGGTCTCCGGCGCGAGGTCGAGGATGAAGGTCAGCTCCGGCATCAGCCCGGCGATGGCGACGGCTTCCAAGGCGGAAAGCTTCTCGGCGGCGATCTCGCCGAGCGTGCCCTGGTAGACGCGGGTGGAATCGATGAAGCGGTCGCAGATCACCCAGGCGCCGCGCCTGAGCGCCGGCCTGATCCGGCTGTCGACATGATCGATGCGGGCCGCCTGGAACATCAGCGCCTCGGCGAAGGCGCCATAGGGCTTGATCCGACCGGCGAGCAGCGCCTCGCGGATGCGCTCGGCCTTGGGCGAGCCGCCGGGCTCGCGCGTGAGGTCCACCGTGAGCCCGAGAGTCTCGAGTCGTGCCGCGAGCGCCTTGGCGAGGGTCGACTTGCCGGCGCCCTCCCCGCCTTCGAGCGTGATGAAATGCCCGGTCGCGGGCCGCACCTTCCTGGCCACGCTCAGCTCCGCTTCAGGGCCTTGCGGACCCAGCCGGTCGCGGCCTCCATCAGCGCATCGAGCGCCCGCTGCTGCAGCGTGCCGGCAGCGACCGACTCGGCGGCGTAGAGCGGAATCTCCAGCGTCTTGATCTCGCCGCGCGTCACCAGCAGGCGGCCGACCTCGGTCCCCTCCGCCACCGGCGCCTGCAAGGGGCCGCGATAGACGATGCGGGCATTGAGCCGCTCGCTGCTGCCGCGCGGCACCAGCAGGTTGACCGGCCCCTTCGCCTTCAGCGCGACACGGCCCTTCTCGCCACCGAAGACGCTGGCCTCGCCGACGCTCTCGCCCTCGGCGAAGACCTGGCGCTGCTCGAAGGAGCGAAACCCCCATTCGAGCAGCTTGCGAGCCTCGGCGGCGCGGTCGCGGGCATTCTTCAGCCCGTTGACGACGACGATAAGCCGCTGACCCTTCTGCACGGCCGAGCCGACGAGGCCGTAGCCGGTCTCGTCGATATTGCCGGTCTTGAGGCCGTCGGCGCCGATGTCCATGGTCAGGAGCGGATTGCGGTTGCTCTGCTTGATCTTGTTCCAGGTGAAGTCGCGCTGGCCGAAGATCCTGTAGAGTTCCGGATAGGTCTTGATGATGTGGTCGGCGAGGAAGGCGAGCTCTCGCGCCGTCACCTTCTGCTGCGGATCGGCCATGCCGGTGGCGTTGCGGAACTGCGACTTGGTCAGGCCGAGCGCATGGACGCGCTCGGTCATGATCCGGGCAAAGCTGGCTTCGTCGCCGGCCACCGCCTCGGCCAGCGCGATCGCGGCATCGTTGCCGGACTGCACTATCAGGCCCTGCAGGATGTCGCCGAGCCTCACCCGGCTGTGGACGATGGCGAACATGGTCGAGCCGCCGGAGACGCCCCCGCCCTTGCGCCAGGCGTTCTCCGAGATCGAGATCTCGGTGTCCAGCGTCATCTTGCCGGTGGCGATTTCCTGGAAGGCGACCAGCGCGGTTGCGAGCTTGGCAAGGCTCGCCGGCACCATCAGCTCGTCGGCCGCCTTCTCGTAGAGCACGGCGCCGCTGGCGGAATCGACGAGGATCGCGTAGGGCGCGGCCGACTGGAAGGTCTGGGCGCGGGCAAGTCCGGGCGCCAGCAGGAACAACATCGCGAAAAGAGCGAGAACCGCGCCAAGAACCGGCGAATGGTGGGCGCGCTCCATCCCTGATCGACCTTGCGTCATATCGAGATCAGATGATGCGTGCCGCCGGGCGGTCAAGCCCGGAGCGGAGTCAATTCCGCGCTACCGACTGCTGCTTCGCGCCGGTGGACGGCGGCTGGCCCTTGGCAAGACGCAGGGCCGGTGCCTTCTCGGTGGCAGCAGGCTGGCTGGCGGTACGGGCCACCGGCATCGGCGTCGTCACGACGTTCGGGCGCAAGCCCGGAACCGGCTTGCTGGCGTGGGCGGCGGCGCCGAGGTCGAAAGGCCGCGACGGCGGCAGGCGGACACCGCTGACCGGAACGCCCGCTGCGGGGGCCGACGTCGCGACGCTGGCGACGATCGGGGCCTGCACGGCGATCGTGCGCGGCTGCTCGGGGGCATAGGCCTGGACGACGGGCTGGGCCTCGACCGGGGCCGGGGCGGGTTCGGTCCGGACGGGCGTCGGCGCAGGAGCAGGCCTGGCGGCCTCGTCGTCGAGATCGGGACCGGCGGAGCGGCCGAGATCGACCTGCGAGCTCGCGCTGGCGATCATGGTGCGGCTGCTCTGGCCCGGGATCGAGGCCGGCGAGCCGTCGGTGCGCAGCGAGGCGAGCAGCATCTGGTCATCGGAGCCGGCGAGCGAGGCCTGGCCGAGATACTCGACCTTGATGCGGGCGGTGCCGAGATGGCGGAAGGCGAGCGCGTCGGCGGCCTTCTGCGACACGTCCATGATGCGCCCGCTATGGAACGGGCCGCGATCGTTGACGCGCACGATCATGGAGCGGCTGTTGGCCATATTGGTGACACGGGCATAGGCCGGCAGCGGCATAGTCGGGTGCGCGGCGCTGATGCCGAAGCGGTCATAGACCTCGCCATTGGCTGTGCGGCGACCATGGAAGGCTTCGCCATACCAGGAGGCGGTGCCGACGGCGGTGTAGCCGACCGGCTTCTGATAGGGGGTGTAGCGCTTGCCGGCGACGGTATAGCTGTTGCCGATGAGTTCGCGACCGCCGCCCTTCGGAACCGGCTGGCCATCCTCGACGACGCGCGCACTGGCGGGGCCGTATTTCGAGGACGGGAAGGCGCCGATCTCCTTCGACTTGCCGCGGCGCGCGACCTGGTTGTTGGCACAGTTGGCGAGGAACAGACCGGCGAGCACGACGCAGCCGAGGCGGGTTGCCGTGGACAGGGAGGAGGACGAGCTACGAGGGGCGTCGCCGGACTCGGCCACAGAGGAAATCTCCGCCGCTGCGCTCGTGCCTCGCATCATGCCGCATTCCCGTTCGTCGCGCCGAAAACGCTGCGCCGCCCAAGCCACTCGCGTGGCAAGGTCGCAGTGTTCGACCAATTCCATTAAGGGATCGTTAAGCGGCGGCAGCGCGAGCGCATGACCGTCAACGGAAACCCAGCAGTGCCCTTGGGCGGGCATAAAGGTGTCGGAAATGCGGCAACTGTCAATCCGCCGTCTTTCCGTCGCCATTTTTCAGGGGAGCGTGACAAGCGCGCAACGCTCGGAGAGACTTGGCGAGCGATCGGAGCCGTCCGGGCAAGCTATTGAAAATGCTGGGAATCTCTGGGAGGGAGCAAAGATTGCCGCGATCGCTCTGCATCCTGCTTGCAAAAAGCGGTGGCTAGCGGCAATGACGGGGCGCCGGAAGGGTGGCCGAGTGGTTTAAGGCAGCGGTCTTGAAAACCGCCGTGGGTGCAAGCCCACCGTGGGTTCGAATCCCACCCCTTCCGCCAGATATCTTTGAAGCAGGAGGCGCCGCTTGTCGCGTTGCCGCTGACCGAAACGTCTGTCGTCTTCGGAGACCGCAGCCCGGCTGTTAACAGTCATGTCTGCACCAGATTAAGGCGGCGCTCCGGCGCCGCCTTTTTCATGATGTCTGGTGGTTCTCATGCGTCGGATGATGCGATAACCGCGTCCACCGCACGGAACGGCCTGTCTGCTGCGCCTGTGTTGCCGCTCAGCAGGCCCGGCATTGGAAGGGCTCGACCTGCGCCCTGCCCTGCTGGATGACGATCCGCTCGGCCGCGCCGCCGGGCCTGACCCGGATCACGCCCTCATCCTCGCATTCGTCGAGGAAATAGGCAGGGAGCCCAGCACTCAGGGCCTTCTCGATCGATTGCCTGCGGAATTGCTTCAGCTTCTCTTGGTTCATGGTGAGCTCCGCTTCACAGGAGGCGATGGCACCCTTTGACCGGCATTTGGGGACCCGCTCGCATTCTTCAAGCGCCGACATGGCAGGAGGGTGCTCCGGCACCGCCTCGGGGCTGGCGCCCACTTGCCCCGCTGCCTAACAATCGTCGCGGGCCGATCACCGGGCCGATCTCACCACGGAAGGGCAGCGCCATGCTGGACTGGACCACTTATCGCACCGAGCTCAAAGCCCGCGTCGGCGATTTCGGCAAGGCTGCGCCAGACGCCCTTCGCGGCTATGCCGCGCTGGCCGGCGGGGCGGCGAAGACCACGGATCTCGACGCCCGCACGCGCGAATTGATCTCGCTCGCCGTTGCCGTCACCACGCGCTGCGACGGCTGCATCACAAGCCATGTCGACGCGGCGATCAAGGCCGGGGTCAGCCGTGAGGAGATCGCCGAGGCGCTCGGCGTCGCGATCGCGATGAATGCTGGTGCGGCGCTGGTCTACTCGGCGCGGACGCTCGACTGCTTCGAGCAGATGACGGCCCCTGCTCCGGCGGCTGCCGCCGAATAAAGTCGGCCTTTGTCCGAAGGAGCCGTCGCCTGCCTCCAAGGGGCTCATGCGAGCGCCATATTGCCGTGGCAGATTGAGCGGGAGGCGCGGAACGCCTTTGGGCGTTCCGTCGTTCCTCGTCGACCGCAACGGAACCAGGAGGACGAGATGAGTCATACTGGCAAGGCCGAGCGCGAGATCCGCAAGATCGCCTACGCGCTCTGGATGGAGGAAGGGCAGCCGGAAGGCCGCGACCACGAGCATTGGGAAGCGGCGAAGGCGATCTGGACCTTCCGCAACCGCAGCGAGGAGATCGTCGATCACGGCGCGGAGGATGAGTTCAAGGGCGAGCGCACCCGTCGCCGCGAGCGGGAATGGCTCTCCTGATCAAGCACTGCAGGGCTGTGGCTCGCCTGCAGCCCTACCATTCGCACTCCGCATGATCGCAGCCGAAGACAATCGCTCGCGCCACGCCCACATTGTGGTCGAAGCGGCGCCCTTCTTTGTCGGTGCCAGCGGAGCAGAGACATGACGCAACATGTGGAGGCCGGCCGGGCTGAGGTCGTCGAACGGCCCGAGACTGGGCGTTTCGAGCTCGATTTCCCGGGCGGACAGGCTTTCGCCGTCTATCGCAGCGACGGCCACCGGATCCTCGTCACCCATACCGAGGTTCCGCCCGCCTTCAATGGGCGCGGCATCGGCTCGCAGCTGGCGGAGGGCATCTTCAGGATCGCCCGGGCCAGCGGGCGGCGCGTCGTGCCGCGCTGCTCCTTTGTCGCGGACTGGGCGCGGCGCCATCCCGATTATTCGGATGTGGTGGCCTGACCACAGATTCCCGATCTTGCCTTGCCTGAGGGGATCGCGTTTGAAGGCTCCGTCACAGAACGGGGCCTGCCATGCCGGACGAACTCGCCATCACCGATTTCCCGCTGAGGGCGAATGACAAGCTCCGCTACGGCGACACCGACCGGCAGGGGCACATCAACAACGCGGTGTTCTCGACCTTCCTCGAAACCGGGCGCGTCGAGCTGATCTATGATCGCGCCCGCCGGCTGGTCGAGCCGGGGACGGCCTTCGTCATCGCCCGGCTGGAGATGGATTTCCGGGCTGAATTGCTCTGGCCCGGCGAGGTCGAGATCGGCACACGCATCGCCTCAATCGGCCGCAGCTCGGTTCGGCTCGAGCAGGCAATCTTCCAGGGCGAGCGCTGTGTCGCCAGCGGCATCACGGTGATGGTCCAGATGGACGAGGCGACGCGCAAGGCACGGCCATTTTCCGAGGCGGTGAGGGAGCAACTGGCGCAACTCGCCGCGCCGGCTGCCTGATCGGCGTTAGGCCTTTGGCCAGCCGACCAGCTCGGTCGGTGTCCACCGCGCCTTGCGGCGCTCGCGTCGCCCCTCAATCGCCTCGCCGCTGAAGTCGCGCGGCTCTGCCGGCCGGGTGAAGCGGACACGTTCATCGAGCGCATCGATATTGATCGTGGTCCAGGCCTTGCCGGCCTCGGTCATCAGCATGGCGATGTAGACGCCGCAGCGGCGGCAGAGAACGACCTCCGAGGCTGCGAGCCCAAAACGATAGCGCTGGAGCTCGGTTGGCTCATGCACGAGCAGGCGGGCCTGAGCCTTGGGATCCGAGACCGTCCGGGCATTGTGCTTGCGACAAAAGGAGCACTGGCAGGCGCCGACGACCTCCTCCTCGGGTGGGCGCGCCAGCGTCAATTCAAGCCTGATCGCGCCGCAATGACAGGCGCCACTCAAGCGATGCGTCATGTCGGGTCTCCTCGTTGCGCGTCGTCATATCACAGCAATCATAGGCTGCGATAAAACCCATCAAAACAAGTGATTTGATACCGCGCCGAATCGAGGGAACGGAATCGCTCCCGCCGCGTTCGGAGCGCAAATGCGGGAGGACATCATGAGCAGCCTTGTTACGGTCTCGGCGCTGTTCCTGGCCGGCGGCCTGTCTGCGGTGACCATGGGGGCCGCGCCCCTGCAAGGCATCCTCAACGATTTCTTCTGGGCCGGCCTCGCATTGTCCGGCTTCCTCGCCATCGTCGGGCTGGAAGCGGCGAGCTGACCCTGCCCCTTCCGTTCGCTCCAAATCCCGTAGGCGGTCACGCTTCGCGCGTGCCGAGGTCTCATGGGCCTCACTGGGCATCTTTATTCCGCCCTTATGCCCTCGCCTGCCCTTCCCGCTCGACCGCTTAGCAGGGGCGGCACCACATCTCCGGTCTGAAACCAGGCTGGAGAGCCATCATGGCCGACATCGTCTTTCTCGCGCTCGGAGCCGGAGCCTTTGCGCTCTTTGGCTGGTACGCAGCGCTGCTGCGCAAGGTCTGACGCCATGGGCCTGACCTTGCTCTATGCCGCCGCCGCCCTCGGGCTCGCGGTCTACATGGTCGCCGCGCTGCTGCGCCCCGACCGCTTCTGAACTAACGACAAAAAGGAGACCTCGCATGGACTGGCGGGGCTGGGCTGAGATCGTCTTCACGATCGCGCTGACGGTAGCCGTGGGCTGGCCGCTCGGCATCTACATGGCGCGCGTCTGGGCGCGCGAGAAAACACCACTCGACCTGGTGCTGAAGCCGGTCGAGGCCGGATTCTACGCCGCGCTCGGTATCGATCGGAACAAGGGCCAGAACTGGCTCGGCTATGCCGGCGCCTTCCTCGCCTTCAGCGCGGCCGGCTTCGTGCTGCTCTACGGCCTGCTGCGATTGCAGGGCCTCTTGCCGCTGAACCCGCAGGGCTTCGACGGCGTCTCGCCGCATCTCGCCTTCAACACCGCCGTCAGCTTCGTCACCAATACGAACTGGCAGTCCTATGGCGGCGAGACCACGCTGAGCAGCCTCAGCCAGATGGCCGGCCTGACCGTCCAGAACTTCGTCTCGGCCGGTGCCGGCCTGGCCGTCGCTGCTGCCGTGGCGCGCGCCTTCGCTGCCGACCGCGGCGAGACGCTCGGCAATTTCTGGGTCGATCTGACCCGCTCCGTCCTCTACGTGCTGCTGCCGGTCTCGATCGTCACCGCGCTCGCGCTCGTCGCCGCCGGCGTGCCGCAGAGCCTGCTCGCCAACGTCACCGCCAAGACGCTCGAAGGCGCCGACCAGATCATCGCCCTTTTCCCGGTCGCCAGCCAGGAGGCGATCAAGCAATGGGGCACCAATGGCGGCGGCCTATTCAACGTCAACTCGGCCCATCCGCTCGAGAATCCGACGCCGCTGACCAATCTGATCGAGGTCGTCTCGCTGAACGCGCTCGCCTTCGGCACGGTCATCGCCTTCGGGCGCGTCGCCGGCGCACGCAAGGAAGCGCGCGCTCTGCTCGCGGCGATGGTGATCCTGGTCGGCCTCGGCGCCGCCGCGATCTACTCCTCCGAAACGCTGACGCCGCAGCCGGCCATGGTCGCGGCCGGCATCACGGATGCGCCCGCCAATATGGAAGGCAAGGAGGTTCGCTTCGGCGCCGCCGCTTCCGCGGTCTGGGCGGCGCAGACCACCGGCGCCTCGAACGGCTCGGTCAATTCCATGCACGGCTCGTTCATGCCGCTCGGCGGTGGTGTCGCGATGTTCCTGATGCAGCTCGGCGAGATCCTGCCCGGCGGCGTGGGCTCCGGCCTCTACGGCATGGTGGTGATGGCGCTGCTCGCGGTCTTCGTCGCCGGGCTGATGGTCGGCCGCACGCCGGAGTATCTTGGGAAAAAGGTCGAGACCCGCGAGATCAAGTTCGCCATGCTGGCGGTGCTGATCCTGCCGACCGCCATCCTCGGCTTCTCGGCGGTGTCCGCCGTTCTGCCGGTTGCGCTCGAGGGCTTGCTGAACAAGGGACCGCGCGGTCTGTCCGAGATCCTCTACGCCTATTCCTCGGCGGCGGGGAACAACGGCTCTGCCTTCGCTGGCCTGACCGCCAACGCGCCCTGGTGGAACACCACGCTCGGCATCGCCATGCTGCTCGGCCGCTTCGCCTATGCGATCCCGGTAATCGCGATCGCGGGCGCGATCGCCGCCAAGCCGAAACTCGCGCCGACCGCCGGCACCTTGCCGAGCGACAGCCCGCTCTTCGTCGGCCTCCTCATCGGCATCATCCTGATCCTGGGTGGCCTGCAATTCTTCCCCGCGCTCGCGCTCGGGCCGATCGTCGAGCACTTCCAGGTGCTTGCGGCTGCTCGCTGAGCCGACAAAGGAACTCGTTAGATGAGTGTCTCACTCGCCAAATCCAGCGCCTTCAGCCAGGCCGTCGTCCTGACGGCCCTGAAGAGCGCTTTCAACAAGCTCGATCCGCGCAAGCTGGCCGGCAACCCGGTCATCCTCGCGACCGAGATCGTCGCAGCGCTTGCCACCGTCTCGGCCATCGTGGCGATCACCAATGGCCAGGCTGCGGCCTTCCCGATCCAGATCGCGATCTGGCTCTGGCTCACGGTGGTCTTCGCCAATTTCGCCGAGGCGATCGCCGAGGGGCGCGGCAAGGCGGCGGCGGATTCGCTGCGCGCTACCCGCGTCACGACCAAGGCCAAGCTGATCATCGACGCGGAACGCAATGCGATGATCCCGACGCCGGCTCATGAACTCGCGCCGGGCGATATCGTCTTGGTCGAGGCCGGCGACGTCATCCCGGCCGATGGCGAGATCATCGAGGGTGTCGCTTCGGTCAACGAAGCCGCGATCACCGGTGAATCCGCGCCGGTGATCCGCGAGAGCGGCGGCGACCGCTCGGCCGTCACTGGCGGCACCACGGTCGTCTCCGACTGGATCAAGGTGAAGGTCACTTCGCGGCCAGGCTCATCCTTCCTCGATCGCATGATCGCGATGGTCGAGGGCGCCGACCGGCGCAAAACCCCGAACGAGCTGGCGCTCGCCGTGCTGCTTGCCGGCCTGACCCTGGTCTTCCTGATCGCGGTCGTCACCCTGACCGGGCTAGGGGCCTTCTCCGGCGTCTCGCTCGACCCGATGGTGCTGGGCGCCCTCTTCGTCACGCTGATCCCGACCACGATCGGCGGCCTGCTCAGTGCTGTCGGCATCGCCGGCATGGACCGGCTCCTGAAGGTCAACGTGCTCGCGACTTCGGGCCGCGCGGTCGAAGCCGCTGGCGACGTCGATACGCTGCTGCTCGACAAGACCGGCACTATTACCTACGGCAACCGCATGGCGGTCGAGGTCATTCCGGTTCCCGGCGTGCGCCCCGATGCGGCGCTGCGCGCCGCGCTGATGGCCTCGCTGGCCGACGAGACGCCGGAAGGCCGCTCGATCGTCGAACTCGCCCGCAACCAGGGCGTCGTCGCCGAGGTTCCGGCGGGGGCGACCACGATTCCGTTCAGCGCCACTACCCGCCAGTCGGGCCTCGACCATGACGGCAAATCCTGGCGCAAGGGTGCGGTCGATGCCGTGATCAGGACGCTCGACCTCGGCGAGAGCCAGGTGCCGGCGGAATTGCGCCAGGCGGTCGACGGCATCGCCCGCTCGGGTGGCACCCCGCTCGCCGTCAGCGAAAACGGCGCGCTTGTCGGCGTCATTCACCTCAAGGACGTGGTCAAGCCCGGCGTGAAGGAGCGCTTCGCCGATCTGCGCCGCATGGGCGTGCGCACGGTGATGATCACCGGCGACAACCCCGTCACGGCCGCGGCGATCGCCTCGGAGGCCGGCGTCGACGATTTCCTCGCCGAGGCGACGCCGGAGGACAAGCTGCGGATCATCCGCACCGAGCAGGGCAAGGGCCGCCTCGTCGCCATGTGCGGCGACGGCGCCAACGACGCCCCTGCCCTGGCGCAGGCCGATGTCGGCGTCGCCATGCAGACCGGCGCGCAGGCTGCCCGCGAGGCCGGCAACATGGTCGATCTCGACAGTGACCCGACCAAGGTCCTGGAGATCGTCGAGGTCGGCAAGCAGTTGCTGATCACACGCGGCGCGCTCACCACCTTCTCGATCGCCAACGACGTCGCGAAGTATTTTGCGATCATCCCGGCGCTGTTCGTCGTCTCGCTGCCGGCACTGGGGGCGCTCAACATCATGGGGCTGGCGAGCCCGCAGAGCGCCATCCTCTCGGCGGTGATCTTCAATGCGCTGGTCATCGTCGCGCTGATCCCGCTCGCTCTGAAGGGTGTGCGCTATCGGGCGATCGGCGCGGCCAAGCTGCTCTCGCGCAACCTCACCCTCTACGGCATCGGCGGGATCATCGCGCCCTTCATCGGCATCAAGCTGATCGATCTCGCCATCGCCGCCCTCAAGCTCGTCTGACGGCCAGACAGGAGCCGTATCATGATCGCCAATCTTCGCCCCGCCATCGTCTCGATGGTCCTTTTTACCGCCCTGCTCGGCGTCGCCTATCCGCTGGGCGTGACCGGGCTGGCACAGGCGCTGTTCCCGGCCCAGGCCGGCGGCTCCCTGATCCGCAACGCCTCCGGCGAGATCGTCGGCTCGCGCTTCGTCGGGCAGAACTTCAAGGACGACGCCTATCTGCGGCCCCGCCCCTCGGCTGCGGGCAAGGACGGCTATGACGCCTCGGGCTCGTCCGGCTCCAATCTCGGGCCGCTGAACGAAGACCTCTCCGCCCGCATCAAGACCGATGCCGAGGCCCTGCGTGCCGAGAATCCGGCGCCGATCCCCGTCGACGCCGTCACCACTTCCGGCTCCGGGCTCGACCCGCATGTCTCGCCGGCCAATGCGGCGCGGCAGGTTCCGCGGATTGCCGCCGCCCGCAAGGTTCCGGCAGCGGAGGTCCAGGCCGTGGTCGCCGCCAACACCGAGGGCTCGACCTTCGGCCTGCTCGGCGAGCCGCGCGTGAATGTGCTCGCCGTCAATTTGGCACTCGACGCGCGCTGGCCGCGGCAGCAACGTTAGGAGCGATGGCGAACGACGAATCCCAGTTCCGTGAGGCAGGGCGGCCCGACCCCGACGCCCTGCTGGCAGCAGCCGGCCGCGGCAAGCGCGGCCGGCTGAAGATATTTCTCGGCATGGCGCCCGGCGTCGGCAAGACCTACGAGATGCTCACCCAGGCCAAGCGCGTCGTGGAAGAGCATGGCGAGGTGCTGGTCGGCGTCGTCGAGACGCATGGACGGCGCGAGACGGAGGAACTGCTCGAGGGGCTCGAGGTGATGGCGCGCCGGCCGCTCGAGCATCGCGGCCGGCTGATGATGGAGTTCGACCTCGATGCCGCCCTCGCGCTGAAGCCGAAGCTGCTCCTGGTCGACGAATACGCCCATTCCAACGCACCCGGCAGCCGCCATCCCAAGCGCTGGCAGGATGTCGAGGAATTGCTGCAGGCCGGGATCGACGTCTGGACGACGCTCAATGTCCAGCATCTCGAAAGCCTGGTCGATGTGGTCTGGAAGATCACCGGCGTGCGTCAGCGCGAGACGGTGCCGGACAGCGCCCTCAGCCGGGCCGACGAGATCGAGCTGATCGACATCACGCCGACCGAGCTCCGCCAGCGCATGGAAGAGGGCAAGGTCTATGTCCCCGAGACGGCGCGGCTCGCAGCCGGCAACTTCTTCAAGCCGGAGAACCTGACGGCGCTGCGCGAGCTCGCCTTGCGCCGTGCCGCCCAGACGGTCGACGATCAGCTCAGCCAGGCGATGAAGCGCGCTGGCGTCGAGGGCCCCTGGGCGGCGGGCGAGCGCATCCTCGTGCTGATCGGGCCTGATGCCATGGCCGGCTCGCTGGTCCGGGCTGGACGGCGCCTGTCCGACATGATGATGGATGCGCCCTGGACGGTTGCCCATGTCGAACGGCCGAACCGAGGCGGGCCCGATCAGGGACAGGGCGCGCATCTCGCCGAGGCGCTGAAGCTTGCCGAGCAGCTTGGCGGCGCCAGTGTCGTACTCAACGGCGATGACCTCGTCGGCGCGGTGCTCGACTATGCCAGGCGCAACAACGTCACGCAGATCGTCGTCGGCAAATCGCACCGCAGGGGCTGGCGCTCCTGGTTCAGGCCCTCTCTCGCCCCCGAATTGCTGAAGGCGCAGAACGGTGCGGCACTCCACATCATCACCGAGGTGACGACCGGGCCGGTGCAGCCGGCCCTGCCGAGCCAGACGCCGGCTCGCCTCAACTGGCTCGCCCATCTCGGCGCCGTCGCCATGGTCGGGGTCGTGATCGGCCTCGCCGAGCTGATCGACAAGCGGGTCGAGAATGTCAATCTCGCCATGCTGTTCATGGTCAGCGTGCTCGGCGCCGGCCTTGCCTTCGGCCTCTGGCCGGCGGTGACGGCGGCGGCGCTCGCCGCCTTCGCCTACAACTTCTTCTTCCTGGAGCCGCGCCTGTCCTTCTGGATCGGCCATCCGGCCGATGTCCTGACCTTCCTCGTCTTCTTTGCGGTGGCGCTGACGACCGGTGGCCTGACCGGGCGCATCCGCGACCAGGCCAAGGCAACGGCGAGGCGAGCCTCGGCGATCACCGCCCTGCTCGCTGCCAGCCGCCGGCTCTCGGCAGCGGCGCGGAGCGAGGAAGTCGCCGGTATCCTGGCGGAGCAGGTCTCGGCCGCGACCTCCGGCAAAGTGGTGGTGCTGCTGCCCACCGAAGGCGATATCATGCCGATCGCCGGAGCCCCGACATTGGATGCGCTCTCGACCGCCGACATGACGGCGGCGCGGTGGACCTGGAACCGCGGTGAACCCGCTGGCGCGGGGACCGGCACATTGCCCAATGCGGCCTGGACCTTCAGGCCGCTCCAGGGCGTGCGTGCGCGCTCGGGCGTGGTCGGCTTCGAGCCCAAGGCGCTGGCGACCGCCGAGAACGAGCGCTTCGCCATGGCGCTGCTCGACCAGGGTGCGATCGCGATCGAGCGCGCCGAGCTTGCCGCTGCCGCCGTCGATGCGGAGGCGTTGCGTCGCAGCGACCGCCTGCGTTCGGCTCTGCTCAACTCTGTCAGTCATGACCTACGCACGCCGCTCGCCACCGTGCTTGGCTCGGCGACGACGCTGATCGATTATGGCGAGGGCATGCGGCCGGCCGTGCGCGATGACCTGCTGCTCTCGATCCGCGAAGAGGCCGAGCGGCTCAACCGCTATGTCGGCGACCTGCTCGACATGACCAGGCTCGAAGGTGGGGCGCTGGTGGCCCGGCGCGATTGGATCGATGTCCGCGACGTGATCGCGTCGGCACTGTCGCGCATCTCGCGCCGGCTCGGCCAGCGGCGCGTTCATCGCGACTTTCCGGCAGAGCTCTCTCTCGTCAGGGCCGATGCCGGGCTGCTGGAGCAGGTGCTGGTCAACATCCTCGAAAACGCCATCGCCTACAGCGAGGACGGAGCGCTGATCGAAGCGGCCGCCTATGAGGACCGCGGCAATGTCGTGATCTCGATCGAGGACGAGGGCCGCGGCATCCCGACCGCCGAGCTGGAGCGCGTCTTCGAGAAATTCCGGCGGCTGGAGGAATCGATCGACCGCGGCGGCGAGCGCGGCAAGGGCGCCGGTCTGGGCCTCGCCATCGCCAAGGGTTTCGTCGAGGCTATGGGCGGGCGCATCGCCGCCGCCAGCCCGATCCATGACCGCCCGGACGGCAGCAAGGGCGGCACCCGTATCCTGATCAGCCTGCGCAAGGACGTCGTGGGCGGAGAGACCAAATCATGACCGCCTTTCGCCCGCGCATCCTCGTCATCGACGACGAGCCGCAGATCCATCGCTTCCTCGGCCCGGCGCTCGATGCCGCCGGCTACGAGCCGATCCGCGCCGACGACGCCACCACCGGCCTGCGCGAGATCGCCCGCAAGCCTCCGGACGCTGTCGTGCTGGATCTCGGCCTGCCCGACATGGACGGCAAGGAGGCGCTGGCCAAGGCGCGCGCCTTCTATGACGGACCGGTGATCATCCTCTCGGCCCGCGACCGCGAGACCGAGAAGATCGACGCGCTCGACGCCGGCGCCGACGACTATGTCGAGAAGCCCTTCGGCGTCGGCGAATTGCTGGCTCGCCTGCGCGTCGCGCTGCGCCATCGCCTCGAACGTCAGGGCTCGGAGCCGGCATTGCAGGTCGGCGATGTCGAGATCGACCTGGTCAATCGCCGGATCAACAAGGGTGGCGTTCCTGTGAAGCTCTCGCCCAAGGAATACGACCTCTTCGCCTGTCTGGCCCAGGGCAATGGCCGGGTGCTGACCCACAAGCAGATACTCACGGCCGTCTGGGGCCCGGCCCATGAGCACGACGTGCAGTATCTGCGCGTCTTCGTCGGCCAGCTCAGGCAGAAACTAGAGGACGATCCGGCCGAGCCGAAGCTGATCGAGACCGAGCCGGGGGTGGGCTATCGGCTGGGTGGGTTGGTCTGAAGCCTGCAATTCCGCTGTCATCTTGTCGCGACAGGATCACGCCCCTACCGTTCGGGCCGTGTTTCCTGTGAGGCGGCCATGCTGGCTGCGATCCTCGGCATAATGCTTGCTCTCGCCGCGACGGGCGAAGCTGTGGCCGATTGGAAACCGACCATCTTCGACGGCGAGAGCAAGCGCGCTATCCAGGGATGCTCCCCGACGATGACCGATGATGCCTGGTCCTGCGCCTTCGTCCGCTGCGAGGCGGACAAGCAGCTCGGCCTCTATCTCGACATTCCGGGCATTCTTTCGGAAGGGCCGATCACCCTCGCCATCGATGGCCGCGATTTTTCGTTCCGGCTTCAGGAAACATCGGGACCATTTGGTGGTGCCTATCGGGTCCAGGGGGCGGACAGCGAGGTGTTCGCGGCCTTTCCAACCGGTCGCTCGCTGCGCATTCGTCAGGAAGGGATCAAAAAGGGCTATGACGTCATTCCGCTCAAGGGAATCGGCCCTGCGTTACGCAAACTCAGCCAATTCTGCGGCCCACGCTGACGGTTCCGCCGGAGAAAATGCTTCCCTGGAATTGGGTAGTCGAATTGCTCCGAAGACAGATTTCCTCTTTTGGGACGGGAATAAGAAAAATCACACTACCTGACGTGAATTGATGCTTCGAGGCCGCTGCCTTATGTAAAACGTTCGTAATAGCGAACGTAGCGAGCATCATTCATGGCTGCCGCCAAGCGCCCTGCCCTGCCGGTGATCCTGCTGGCCAACGACCTGCTCGACGGCGATGTCGTCTTCGCGGCGGGCGATGCCGATGGTCTGCACTGGACGCGCGATCCCGGTGCGGCGCTGGTCGGCGATGACGATGCGACTGCTGACCGGCTCGATGCTTTCGCCGTCGCAGAACTCGGCAACCAGCATGTCGTCGACGCCTATCTGGTCGATGTCGCGATCGAGGACGGCGTGCCGGTGCCGCGCCATTACCGCGAGCGGATGAAGACGACCGGCCCCAGCATCCGGCGCGACCTCGGCAAGCAGGCCGAATTGCCGCTCGCCCAAGCCTTTCTGAGAGCCTGACGCATGTATCGCTACGACGAATTCGACGAACGCTTTGTCCGCGAGCGCGTCGCGCAGTTCCGCGACCAGGTCGGCCGCCGGCTCAGCGGCTCGCTGACCGAGGACGAATTCAAGCCGCTGCGCCTGAAGAACGGCGTCTATCTGCAGCTGCACGCCTATATGCTGCGGATCGCGGTGCCCTACGGCACGCTGTCTTCAAAGCAGATGCGCCAGCTCGCGCTGATCGGCGAGCGCTATGACCGCGGCTACGGCCATTTCACCACGCGCACCAATCTCCAGTTCAACTGGCCGAAGCTGCGCGACATCCCCGACATTCTCGACCTGCTCGCCGATGTCGAGATGCATGCGATCCAGACGTCGGGCAATTGCATCCGCAATGTCACGGCCGACCATTTCGCCGGCGTTGCCCAGGACGAGGTCGAGGATCCGCGTCCGACCGCCGAGTTGATCCGGCAATGGTCGAGCCTTCACCCGGAGTTCGACTACCTGCCACGCAAGTTCAAGATCGCGGTGACCGGCGCCGCGCACGACCGCGCCGTGATCAAGGCGCACGATATCGGACTGCGCATCCTGCGCCATCCGGACACGCACGAGATCGGCTACGAGGTCATCGTCGGCGGCGGCCTCGGCCGCACCCCGATGATCGGCAAGGTGGTGCGCGACTTCCTGCCCAAGGCCGACCTGCTCGCCTATCTCGAGGCGATCATGCGGGTCTACAATCTTGAGGGCCGGCGCGACAACAAGTACAAGGCCAGGGTCAAGATCCTCGTCCACGAGATCGGCACCGAGGAATTCTCCCGCCGCGTCGAGGAGGAGTTCGCCCGGCTCGACGGCCCCTCGGTCAATGCCGATCCGGCCGAAGTCGCGCGCATCGCCGCCTATTTCGCGCCGCCGGCCTATGAGACGCTGCCGGCGACCAGCGGCGCCTTTGAGGCGGCCAGGGCCGGCAATCCCGATTTCGCCCGCTGGGCCGAGACCAATCTCACGCCGCACCGCCAGCCGGGCTATGCCGCTCTGACGATCTCGCTGAAGCCGATCGGCGCGCCTCCGGGCGACGCCACCAGCGAGCAGATGCGTGTCGTCGCCGATCTGGCCGATGAATTCTCACTCTCCGAGATCCGTGTCACCCACGCGCAGAACCTCGTCCTGCCGCATGTGAAGCTGTCGGACCTGTTCGCGGTCTGGCAGCGCCTCGGCGAAGCCGAGCTGGCGACGGCCAATGCCGGGCTGATCACCGACATCATCGCCTGCCCCGGCCTCGACTATTGCGCATTGGCGACGGCCCGCTCGATCCCGATCGCGCAGGCGCTGGCGCAGCGCTTCGCCGATCCCGTCCGGCAGAAGGAGATCGGTGTGCTCAACATCAAGATCTCCGGCTGCATCAATGCCTGCGGCCACCACCATGTCGGCCATATCGGCATTCTCGGCCTCGAGAAGCGTGGCATCGAATCCTACCAGATCACGCTCGGCGGCGACGCGACCGAGAACGCCGCGATCGGCGAGATCCTCGGCCCCGGCCTTGCCGCCGAGGACGTGCCGGACGCGATCGAGCGCATCGTTTCGGTCTATCTCGCCCAGCGCCAAGCCGGCGAGAGCTTCATCGACAATGTCCGCCGCATCGGCCTGGCGCCGTTCAAGGCGGCCTTTCAGGAGGTCAGCCATGCCGTTGCTTGATCGTCACGGCGCCAAGGCCGAGATCTGGGCGCGCAGCGAAGGCGCTGCGATCGGCACTGTCTCGCATGCGCTCGTCGAGTGGGCAGCACTGCCGGAAGCGCTCGCGCAGAAGACGCGCGACCAGCGCATCGGCGTCGTCATCCCCAACACTGTGCGCATTCCCGAGCTGAAGCTGCTGATGCGGCAGCTCTCCCTGATCGCGATCAGCTTCCCCTCCTTCGGCGATGGGCGCGGCTTCAGCCTGGCGCGCCTGATCCGCAATCACGGCTTCACCGGCACCTTGCGCGCCAGCGGCCCGCTGATCGTCGACCAGTTCGCCTATGCCCTTGCCTGCGGTTTCGACGAGGTCGAGCTGCCGGAGGTGAGCGCCGCGCGCCAGCCGGTCGAGCAATGGACCCGCGCGCTCGGCCAGATCAGCCATGGCTATCAGCGCGGCTATGGCGACAGCGGCAACATCCTCGACCGGCGCCGTTCGGCCCGGCTGAAACATGCGGCGGCGGGCTGAGACGATGCACGGCTCGGCCCAATCCAGCCTGCGCCGGCCCGCCGATCGCCATAGCGACGATGAATGGGAGGAAGCCATGCTGACCGACATCGACCGTGCCATCGGCCAGTCCGCTCCCGCCCCACGCGAGCGCTGGTTCGATCTTTGCTTCCGGCTTATCATCCTGGTGCTTGCCGGCCTGTGGTTGTTCGTGCCACCTGCGGGCGACAGCCGGATGCCACCCGATGTGAAGGCCGCAGCGACGCAACGATGAGCGCGAGACGCCCTGAGACAATATCCCCGCGCCGGATCGACCGGCTCGCTACCCTGCCGCTCTTCCACAAGCTGGAGGGGCGCAAGGTCGTGCTCGCGGGTTCGAGCGAGGGCGCGCTCTGGAAGGCTGAACTGCTGGCCGCTGCCGGCTCCGAACTGCTTGTCCTCGCCGGCGACAGCCCGGAGCTCTTTGCCGGGCTCGCGAGCGATCCGCCGGCCGGTTCGGTGACGGTGCTGCCGCGCGCCTGGCAGGCCGATGATCTCGACGGCGCGGCACTCGCCATCGCCGATATCGACTCGCCGGACGAGGCCAAGGCCTTCGTCGCCGCAGCCCGGCAGAGCGGCGTGCCGGTCAACCTCGTCGACAAGCCCGAATTCTGCGATTTCGCCTTCGGCTCGCTGGTCAACCGCTCGCCGCTCGTGGTCGCGATCTCGACCGACGGCGCCGCGCCCGTCTTCGGCCAGGCGATCCGCGCTAAGATCGAGGCGCTGCTGCCGGCGGGCCTGAAGGCCTGGGCACAGGCCGCGCATGATTGGCGCCCGATGGTCAAGGCACGCGAGCTTTCCTTCCCGCTCCGCCGCGACTTCTGGGAACGCTTCACCAGCCGCGCGCTCGCCGAGCCGCAGCGCCGGCCCGACGATAATGATCGCAGCGATCTCTCCACCGTTCTCGACGAGATCGAGCGCGGCGGCACGCCGCACGGCCGCGTCACGCTGGTCGGTGCCGGCCCGGGCGATCCGGAACTGCTGACGCTGAAGGCGATCCGGGCGCTGCAGAGCGCCGACATCATCCTCTATGACGACCTCGTCTCGGCCGGTGTGCTCGAACTCGCCCGGCGCGAGGCCAAGCGCATGCTGGTCGGCAAGCAGGGCTATGGCCCAGCGGTGAAGCAGGACGACATCAACGCGATGCTGGTCTCGCTCGCTGCACAGGGCAAGCATGTCGTCCGCCTGAAAGGCGGCGATCCCGGCATTTTTGGCCGCGCCGGCGAGGAAATCGAGGCCTGCCATCGCGCCGGCATTCCGGTCGCGATCGTGCCCGGCATCTCGGCGGCGCAGGGCGCGGCCGCCTCGCTGGGCCTGTCGCTGACCCATCGCGACCACGCCCGGCGGCTGCAATTCGTCACCGGCCATGCCCGCGACGGCAAGCTGCCGCAGGATCTCGACTGGAAGGCGCTCGCCGACCCGGCCGCGACGACGGCGCTCTACATGGCGCGCGCTACCCTGCCATTGTTCCGCGAGAAGGCGCTCGCCGCCGGGCTCGATCCGGCAACGCCGGCGATCGCCGTGCTCGGCACCACCACGCCGGAAGAAAAACGGATCGCCAGCACGATCGCCGCACTGCCCGAGCGTCTCGGCGAGCTGCCGAGCAAGGGGCCGGTCCTCGTCCTGATCGGCCACGCCATGGGCGCTGCGCAGCCGGCCGAGGCCGGTGTAAGGTCGGCCCAATGCTGATTTGAACCAAACTGCCGGAGACGCGTTTTCTCTCTGGCGCTGAAAGTTTGGAAGGGCTCTACTGCGCTCTCCGGTTGAGTAATGACCGCCAATTCAGTACGTTCTGTTTGTTATTAAGAACAAGATTTGAACTGTTCCAACGGTTCGAAGCGCTGTTCAGCACGGAGCACTGAGATGACGCGACACAGACTTCACCGCCTGCTGCAAGCCGGCCTGGCACTCGGAGCCTTCGCCGTCTGCTTCGGCGTGATCAGCGGCGCCCGCGCCCAGACCGAGCTGCTCAACGTCTCCTATGACCCGACCCGCGAGCTCTATCGCGAGATCAACGCGGCCTTCATCGCCGACTGGAACGGCAAGAACGCCAAGAAGATCAGCACGATCCGGCAGTCGCATGGCGGCTCGGGCGCCCAGGCCCGCACCGTGATCGACGGCCTCAATGCCGACGTGCTGACGCTGGCGCTCGCCGGCGACATCGACGCGGTGGCTGAGCGCTCGAAGAAACTGCCTCTCGACTGGCAGAAGCGCCTGCCGCAGAACTCCTCGCCCTACACCTCGACCATCGTGTTCCTGGTCCGCAAGGGTAATCCGAAAGCGATCAAGGACTGGGGCGACCTGGTGAAGCCGGGCGTCCAGATCATCACGCCGAATCCGAAGACTTCGGGCGGGGCGCGCTGGAACTATCTCGCCGCCTGGGCCTATGCCGAAAAGGCCTTCAACAAGGACGAGGCCAAGGTCCGCGACTATATCGGCAAGCTGCTCACCAATGTCCCGGTGCTCGACACCGGCGCGCGCGGCGCGACCACGACCTTCACCCAGCGTGGCATCGGCGACGTCTTCCTGTCCTGGGAGAACGAGGCCTTCCTGGCGCTGAAGGAGTTCGGCGAGGACAAGTTCGACATCGTCGTGCCTTCGCTCTCGATCCTGGCCGAGCCGCCGGTCGCGGTGGTCGACGGCAATGTCGACGCCAAGGGCACCCGTGCGGAGGCGCAGGCCTATCTCGAATTCCTCTACACGCCGAAGGGCCAGGCGATCATCGCCAAGAACTACTACCGCCCGCGCAATCCCGAAGCTGCCGACCCCAAGGACATCGCCCGCTTCCCGAAGGTCGAGCTCGTCACCATCGATGAGAGCTTCGGCGGCTGGGCCAAGGCGCAGCCCACCCATTTCGGTGACGGCGGCACCTTCGACCAGCTCTACAAGCCAGCCCGGTAAGCCATGACAGCGACAGTCTTCCGCTGGCGCGAGCCCAGCATCCTGCCAGGCTTCGGCCTGGCGCTGGGTATCACCGTGACGGCGCTGTCGCTGATCGTGCTGATTCCGCTCGCTGCGCTCTTCATCAAGGCGGCTAGTGCCGGACCTGCCGACATCTGGGCAGTAGCGACCTCGCCGCGCACGCTCGCCGCATTGAAGCTCTCGTTCTTCGGGGCGTTCTTCGCGGCGACGGTGAATGCTGTCTTCGGACTGATCCTGGCATGGGTGCTCGTCCGCTACGATTTTCCGGGCAGACGCCTGATCGATGCGGCGGTCGACCTGCCCTTCGCCCTGCCGACGGCGGTCGCCGGCATCGCGCTCGCGGCGATCTATGCGCCCAATGGCTGGGTCGGCAGCCTGCTCGCGCCCTATGCCATCAAGGTCGCCTACACGCCGCTCGGCGTGATGGTGGCGCTGATCTTCATCGGTTTGCCCTTCGTCGTGCGCACGATCCAACCGGTGCTGGAGGAATTGCCGGCCGATATCGAGGAGGCTGCGGCGCTGCTCGGCGCCAGCCGTTGGCGCACCGTCTTCACCGTGCTGCTGCCGCCGGTGCTGCCGGCCTTGCTGACCGGCTTCGTGCTCGCCTTCGCCCGTGCCGTCGGCGAATACGGCTCGGTGATCTTCATCGCCGGCAATGTGCCGATGGTCTCCGAGATCGCCCCGCTGCTGATCGTGATCCGGCTGGAGCAGTTCGACTATGCCGGAGCGGCCGTGGTCGCGACGATCATGCTGCTGCTCTCGTTCTCGCTGATCCTTCTGGTTAACCTGATCCAGGCCAGCGCCCGCCGGAGGTTCGGCGATGTCTGACGCCAGCCTGCCCTACCAGATCGAGGATCTCGCCCCCGCCCGCGCCGCCCGGCGCGTCAAGGGCGAGTCCCGCATCGTCCAGTTCGTGCTGGTCGCGATTTCGCTCCTCTTCCTTTGCCTCTTCCTGTTCCTGCCGTTGATCTCGGTCTTCGTCGAGGCCGGGGCGCGTGGCTGGCACGCCTACCGTGAGGCGATCCTCGAACCCGATGCCTTGGCGGCGATCCGGTTGACCCTGCTCATCGCGGCGATCGCGGTGCCGTTCAACGTGATCATCGGACTGGCGGCCGCCTGGGCGATCGCCAAGTTCGAGTTCCGGGGGAAAAGCCTGCTGATCAGCTTCATCGACCTGCCCTTTTCGGTCTCGCCGGTGATCTCGGGCCTGGTCTTCGTGCTGCTCTTCGGCGCGCAGGGCTATTTCGGTCCTTGGCTCGCGGCCAACGACCTCAAGATCATCTTCGCCGTGCCGGGTATCCTGCTGGCGACGATCTTCGTCACCTTCCCCTTCGTCGCGCGCGAGCTGATCCCGCACATGCAGTCGCTCGGTTCGGCCGACGAGGAGACGGCGCTGACCTTGGGCGCCTCGCCCTGGCGCACCTTCTTCACGGTCACCTTGCCGAACGTGAAATGGAGCCTGTTCTATGGCGTGCTGCTCTGCAATGCCCGCGCCATGGGCGAGTTCGGCGCCGTCGCCGTCGTCTCCGGCAAGATCCGCGGCGTGACCACGACCATGCCGCTGCATGTCGAGATTCTCTACAACGAGTACATGGGCGCCGCGGCCTTCGCCGTCGCTTCGCTGCTTGCGGGCCTCGCCCTCGTCACGCTCGTCCTGAAAACCGTGCTGGAATGGCATTTCGCCGACGCGATCGCCGCCAGCCGTCGTCACTGAGTGGAACAGCCCATGTCGGTCGCCGTCTCCATCGAAAGCGTCGAGAAGCGCTTCCAGAATTTCCCGGCCTTGCGCGGCGTCTCGCTCGACATCCAGCCGGGCGAGCTCGTCGCCCTGCTCGGCCCCTCCGGCTCAGGCAAGACGACTTTGCTGCGCGTCATCGCCGGGCTCGAGCAGGCCGAGCGCGGCCGCGTGCTTTTCGGTGAGACCGATACGCGCGAGCTCACCCTGCGCGAGCGCCGGATCGGCTTCGTGTTCCAGCACTATGCGCTGTTCAAGACGATGAGCGTCGCCGAGAATATCGCCTTCGGGCTGAAGTCGCGCCCGCGAGCCGAGCGGCCGGCTCCTGCCGAAATCAGGAAGCGCGTCTCCGATCTCCTGGAACTCATCCAGCTACCCGGGCTGGAGAAACGCTATCCGAGCCAGCTCTCCGGCGGCCAGCGCCAGCGCATCGCGCTCGCCCGGGCGCTGGCGATCGAGCCGCGCGTGCTCCTGCTCGACGAGCCCTTCGGCGCGCTCGACGCCAAGGTCCGCAAGGACCTGCGCGCCTGGCTGCGCCAATTGCACCAGCGCACCGGCCACACCACCGTCTTCGTCACGCATGACCAGGAAGAGGCGCTGGAGCTCGCCGACCGGGTCGCGATCCTGCATGACGGCCGGCTCGAGCAGGTCGGCTCGCCCGACGACGTCTACGACCATCCCGCGACGCCCTTCGTCTGCCAGTTCCTCGGCGACGCCAACCACCTGCCGGTCAAGGTCGTCGGCAGCCAAGCCTTCTTCCAGGATCGGCCGGTGCTCGGCGGTCTGCGCCAGAATCAGGGTGGACCGGCCTCGCTCTATGTCCGCCCGCAGCATTTGCGCATCGTCGACGATGCGCCGCTCGCCCTGCCGGGGGTAGTCGAGCATTTGCGCCGCAACGGGCCATTGCGGCGTGCCGAGGTCGCCGTCGAAGGGCTACCGAAGCGTCTCGATGTCGACCTCGCCAGCCAGGTTGCGCCGGCGATCGGCGAGCGCATCCGGCTGCGCATCACACATGGCAACCTGTTCGCCGCGGCCTGATGCCGCCCTCGCCTTTCGCGCACCGGGCAGGTTATGCCTGTCGCCTGACACGGTCTGACGACAGGAGGCGGCCATGAAGGCGCGGGCGAAATGGGTCGAGGGCATGGCCTTCATGGGCGAGGCCGGCAGCGGCCATGCCGTGATCATGGACGGCGCGCCTGAATATGGCGGCCGCAATATCGGCATCCGGCCGATGGAGATGCTGCTGATCGGGCTCGCCGGCTGCACCGGCTTCGACGTCGTGCAAATCCTCAAGAAGGGGCGCGAGGCGGTCACCGGCTGCGAGGTCGAGGTCGAGGCGGAGCGGGCGACCGAGGACCCCAAGGTCTTCACCAGGATCCACATCGCCTATCGCGTCAGCGGCCGCGGCCTGTCGCAGGCCAAGGCCGAGCGCGCCGTCACATTGTCGAAGGAAAAATACTGTTCCGCTTCGATCATGCTGGGCGCGACCGCCGAAATGAGCACCTCGCTCGTCGTCGTCGACGAGCTGCAACAGGAGGCCGCGGAATGACGGATATCCCGACCTCGGGGCTGGTATCTACCGAAGTCCTGGCCGGAGCGCTGGGCTCGCCCGATCTCGTCATCATCGACATCCGTGGTGCTGCCGAGGGCGGGCGCCAGGCCTTTGAGGCTGGTCATATCCCGGGCGCCGTGCACAGCGACTACGCCGCCGATGGCTGGCGCGCCAAGGTCGGCAATGCGCCGGGCATGCTGCCGCCGCTCGATCATCTCGCTGAGCTGGCGGGCCGGCTCGGCATTACGCCGCCGAGCAAGGTGGTCATCGTACCTGCCGGGCTCACCGCCAGCGATCTTGCCGCTGCAACCCGCGTCTATTGGACGCTGAAGCTGATCGGCCATGGCCAGCAGGCGATCCTCGATGGCGGCTTCAAGGGCTGGCAGAGCTCGCTTGGGCTGCCGATCGAGACCGGGCCGTCCAAGCCGGTATCGGCTTCGCCCTATCCGGTAGTGATGCAGCAGAAGCTGCGCAGCACCGCCGATGCCACCCTTGTCGCCTCGCGCAGCAAGCTCGCGACGCTGGTCGACGCCCGCTCGGCCAGTTATTTCGAGGGCAAGGAGAAGGCGGCCGAGGCCACGCGCGCCGGGCATATCCCGGGCGCCGTCTCGCGCGATTATTCGGCGGCCTTCGATCCCGCGACGGGACGCTTCAGGCCTGTCGGAGACCTCGCCGTCTTGTTCGGCTCGGTGCCGCAGGGACCTGCGATCTCCTATTGCAACACGGGCCATACGGCCTCGTTCAACTGGTTCGTTATGTCGGAGTTGCTCGAGCGCGAGGAGGTCTCGCTCTACGATGGCTCGATGACGGACTGGACTCAGGATCCGGAACGGCCGGTCGAGGCGAGCTGAGGCTGCGACCGAGCCCGCTAGACGTCATTGCGAGCAAAGCGAAGCAATCCAGGGAGACATAGAGCTCTGCCGCCTCTGGTTTGCTTCGTCGCTTCGCTCCTCGCAATGACGTAGCGGTTGCGATCCAAGCGCTCGGCAGCGGTCTGCCCATCCGCATTTGCAAATTCGTCCAAAAAGGATCAAAGAGGCGCCAATCGTGCCGGCCTTGCCGCGCCCTCATCTTTCCCTGTCAGAGTTCCGCCGCCGATGAACGCCGTCGCGCCGAAAATCTCGTTCGTCTCCCTCGGGTGCCCGAAGGCGCTCGTCGATTCCGAGCGCATCATCACCTCGCTGCGCTCGGAGGGCTATGAGCTCAGCAAGAGCCATGCGGGCGCCGACGTCGTCATCGTCAACACCTGCGGCTTCCTCGACAGCGCCAAGCAGGAATCGCTGGAGGCGATCGGCTCGGCCATGGCCGAGAACGGCAAGGTCATCGTCACCGGCTGCATGGGCGCCGAGCCCGAGCAAATCCGCGACGCCTTCCCGAACCTGCTCGCGATCACCGGGCCGCAGGCCTATGAAAGCGTCGTCTCGGCCGTGCACCAGGCGGTGCCGCCCAAGCACGACCCCTTCATCGACCTGGTGCCGGACCAAGGCATCAAGCTGACGCCGCGGCACTACGCCTACCTAAAGATTTCAGAAGGTTGCAATAATCGCTGCAGCTTCTGCATCATCCCCAAGCTGCGTGGCGATCTGGTCTCGCGGCCGATCGGCGACGTGCTGCGCGAGGCCGAAAAGCTGGTCAAGGCCGGCGTCAAGGAACTGCTGGTGATCTCGCAGGACACCAGCGCCTATGGGCTCGACATCAAATACGCCCCCTCGATGTGGAAGGACCGCGAGGTCCGCACCCGCTTCTTCGAGCTGGCGCGCGAACTCGGCCAGATGGGCGTCTGGGTGCGGATGCACTATGTCTACCCCTATCCGCATGTCGACGAGGTCATTCCGTTGATGGCGGAGGGCAATGTGCTGCCCTATCTCGACATTCCGTTCCAGCATGCCTCGCCTTCCGTGCTGAAGGCGATGCGCCGTCCGGCCCATCACGAGAAGACGCTGGAGCGGATCAGGAAGTGGCGCGAGATCTGCCCGGATCTCGCCATCCGCTCGACCTTCATCGTCGGCTTCCCCGGCGAGACGGAAGGAGACGTCGACTTCCTGCTCGATTGGCTGAAGGAAGCGAAGCTCGAGCGCGTCGGCTGCTTCAAATACGAGCCGGTCAAGGGCGCGACCGCCAACGATCTTGGCCTGCCGCTGGTCGCGGAAGATGAGAAGGAGGCACGCTGGCATCGCTTCATGAAGACGCAGGCCGAGGTCTCCTCTCGCATCGTCAAGGGGCGTGTCGGCAAGCGCATTCCGGTGATCATCGACGAGGCCGGCCCGACCGTCGCCAAGGGCCGCTCGAAATGGGACGCGCCGGAGATCGACGGCAATGTCTATGTCTCGAGCCGCCGGCCGCTGCGGCCGGGCGACATCGTCACCGTGAAGATCGAGCGCGCCGACGCCTACGATCTACACGGCATGGCGGTCTGATCAGGCAAGATTGGCAGCCACGGGGCGCGGCATGCGGCGCAGCTGCGCGGCCCGGCCGGTGCGCGGCTTGGAGGATTTCTCGAAGACGACCTGCGCGTCGCTGACCTGCGTGGCGAACTGGAGCGTCGGGCGGGCGGTGAGCTGCGCCTGGAGCGCCATCGCGACGATGGCGAAGGAAAGGATGAAGCCGGCGCGGCGAAGAAGCGGGGACATGACGTAAGGACCAGTGATCTTGTTGTTGGTCCCGCTTTGCCGGCTCCAGGTGCGCTTTCGCTTTCGGGTTTCGGAATTTTCATTTTTCTTGCTCCCTCTACGTCAGGGAGTTGGCGCGGACGCTTCCATACGAGAGATGGCGCGACGCTTTCGACCGAGCCGTCCGAGCCACCAGCCGAAGCGCTGCGCGGCCATGGCGACGGCCAGTGCGTAGCCGAGCAGCGCCAGCATCCAGCCGGCTGCCTGCAGGCTGAGCGCGCCGAGCACCAACGCCGAGCGCCCGAGCAATCTGAGAGTTGCGCGCACGGTCGACGGCTTGGCCGCCGCGAGCTTGGCAGCCCGGCCGACATCGCCGGCGTCCTCGGCGACGGCGAGCACTTGGCGCAAGCCGCGCTGGCCTGTCCGGGCATAGAGCGCGCCGGCGTCCTGGCCGAGCGCGGTGAAGCGCGCCAGCGCTGCGGGCCGGACGATGCCACCTGCCGCCGTTTTTGCTGCCGCAAGGTCCAGGCGGGCTGCTGCGCCGAGGCTCGCCGTCAGGGCCGGCCGGTCGACTGCACCGGCCGCCATGCGGCCGAGATTCGCAGTGAGCACCGGGGAAAGCAGTTTGGCTTTGCTCGCGGCCTTGATGGCGCTGACGCCGCCGCGGGCCGGAAGGCTGCCGCCGAGGCTGACCCATGTCGCGGCGCTGACCGCAAGGCCGACCGCGGCGAGCGCCAGCACCGTCTCATCGATCGTCTCGCCGCCGACGAGCTTGTGCCCCTCGCGGACGAGATCGCGCAAATCGCCGAAGCCGCTGATGTCCCCGACCAGCGCACCGGCGAAGGCGGCATCACTCTCGCGCTCGCCTGCGACGAAGCTATGGCCGAAATCGGAGACAGCGCGCGTTAGCGCGTTCTGCCGCAAGGCCTCGATCTGGGCGACGCGCTCGGGAGCCGTGGCGATGCCGCGTTCGGCCGCCAGCGCGACGAAGCTTTCGGCGAGACCGAGATCGCCGGCTGCCACTGCCCGGTCGATCTCAGGGGCGATGCGATCCTGCGTCGCGACGCCGACGAGGCGAAGCCGCGACAGCTCGGAGGGATCATCTTTCGCCTGTTGAAGCTGCCAGCTCTGCAGGGCCGGCGGAGCGATCATGGCGCCGCCCGCTGCGAGTGCGACGATGATGCTCGACGAGACGATGACCCTGGCAATGCGCAAGCGGGATACCTGAAACGGAAACGGTCCGGCCACCCGGCCGGACCGCAATTCCCATAGCCTTCGATTCAGGCGGAAATTGCGCCGCCGCTACGGCACGATCACCGTCGAACCGGTCGTGCCGCGGCTTTCCAGCGCGCGGTGGGCGTCGGCAGCATCCTTCAGCGCGAAGCGGGCATTGATCACGACGCTGACCTTGCCGGAGCCGACGGCCTCGAACAGGTTCTTCGCCATCGCGACCAGGGTTTCACGCTTGGCCGTGTGTGTGTTCATCGTCGGGCGGGTGACGTAGAGCGAGCCCTTCGCCGCGAGGATGCCGAGATTGAAGGCCTCGACCGCGCCCGAGGCGTTGCCGAAGCTCGCCAGCAGGCCGAACGGCCTCAGCGAGTCGAGCGAGCCCATGAAGGTGTCCTTGCCGACGCCGTCATAGACGACGTTGCAGAGCTGGCCGCCGGTGATCTCCTTGACCCGCGCCGGAACGTCCTCGTCGCGATAGAGGATGACATGGTCGGCCTTGTTCGCCTTGGCGAGCTCGGCCTTCTCCTTGCTGCCGACGGTGCCGATCACGGTGGCGCCGAGCGCCTTGCCCCATTGGCAGAGGATCGAGCCGGTGCCGCCGGCCGCGGCATGGACCAGGATCGTGTCGCCCGGCTTCACCGGATAGGTGCGGTGGAGCAGGTATTCGGCGGTCAGCCCTTTCAGCAGCATGCTGGCGCCGGCTTCGTAGGAGACGTTCTCCGGCAAGGCGACCACCGCCGACGCGGGTACGATGCGCTCCTCGGCATAGGCGCCATGGGCGGCGACGACGGCGATGCGGTCGCCCGGCTTGAACTCGGTCACGCCGGGGCCGACCGCGACCACGTCGCCTGCCGATTCATTGCCGAGCGTGAACGGCAACGGCGCCGGGTACAGGCCGGTGCGGAAATAGGTGTCGATGAAGTTGAGGCCGATGGCGCGGTTGCGGATCAGGATCTCGCCCGGCCCCGGCGCCGGCAGGCTGACCTCCTCGAGCTGCAGAACCTCGGGCCCACCGGTCTTGTGCACGCGGATTGCTTTCGCCATGGCGATCTCCTGATGTCGATGGCGCAACGATAGGGACTTGCCTTCCTCCTGCGCAACGGCTGCACTGCACGGCAGACCCGCGCAAACGCCGAGTCGGTCTGGCATAACTGCATGATCGGTCTCTGACATGAACAGGCAAGGCGCTCATCTCGGCGGCCATCCGATCCTGCGCGAGGCCTTCACCCCCAAGCTGATCTCCGCCCTGCGCGAAGGCTATGGCCTCGCCCGCCTGCGGGCCGATGCGCTCTCGGGGCTCACGGTCGCGATCGTCGCATTGCCGCTCTCCATGGCGATCGCCATCGCCAGCGGCGCCACGCCCGCCGCCGGGCTGTTCACCGCGATCATCGGTGGCTTCCTCGTCTCGGCGCTGAGCGGCAGCCGCCACCAGATCGGCGGGCCGGCCGGCGCCTTCATCGTCCTCGTCGCGGCGACGATCGACCAGCATGGCTTCGACGGGCTGCTGCTCGCGACGATGCTGGCCGGCGCGATGTTGATCGCGGTCGGGCTGCTGCGGCTCGGCACTTACATCAAGTACATCCCGCATCCGGTGCTGGTCGGGTTCACCACCGGCATCGCCATCATCATCTTCGCCAGCCAGATCCGCGACCTCCTGGGGTTGACGCTGCCTGGCAAGGAGCCGGCGGCGCTGATCCCGAAGCTGCAGGCGCTCACGGCGGCGCTGGGCACGCTCAACCCGGCGGCGCTCGGCCTCTCGGCCCTGACGATCGCGACGATCCTGGCCGTCAGGCGCTGGCAGCCGAACTGGCCGGGTCTCCTGATCGCTGTCGGGCTCGCGGCCGCCGCGACCTTCCTGCTCAACCTGCCGGTCGAGACCATCGGCAGCCGCTTCGGCGGCATTCCGCGCGCTTTGCCCGCCCCGCATCTGCCGGCCTTCAGCCTCGACAAGCTGGTCGAGGTGCTGCCGGCGGCGCTGTCGATCGCGGTGCTCGGCGGCATCGAATCGCTGCTCTCGGCCGTGGTCGCCGACGGGATGAGCGGGCGCCGCCACCGCTCGAACATGGAGCTGGTCGCGCAGGGCGTCGCCAATATCGGCTCGCCCTTGTTCGGCGGCATCTGCGTCACCGGCACCATCGCCCGCACCGCGACCAATATCCGTGCCGGCGGCGTCACGCCGGTCGCCGGGATGCTGCACGCCGCCTTCGTGCTCCTGTTCATGCTGGTCGCGGCGCCGCTCGCCTCCTACATCCCGCTGGCGGCACTCGCCGGCGTACTCGCCGTCGTTGCCTGGAACATGGCCGAGAAGGCCGCTTTCGCCGCGATCCTCAGGCATTCGCGCGCCGACTCCCTCGTGCTGCTGTCGACCTTCCTGCTGGTGGTCTTCGAGGACCTGATGGTTGGGATCGGTATCGGCGTCGTGCTGGGGTCGCTGATCTTCATGCATCGCATGGCCAATATCGTCACGGTCGAAGCCGGGATGGACGCAGGCCTCGTCGACTATGACGAAGCAGGCCATGACGAGCCGCAGGCGAACGGCAACGGCAAGCGCGACGGCGAGATCTTCCATTACAAGATTACCGGCCCGCTCTTCTTCGGCGCCAGCAGCCATGTCGCGACCGTGCTCGACCGGGTCGGCCCCTTCCCCGAGCGGATCGTGCTCGATCTCTCCGGCGTACCCTTCGCCGATTCGAGCGCGGCGGTCTCGCTCAAGGCGATGATCGACAAGGCCTTGCGCCACGGTTCCGCCGTCGAGATTCGCGGCGCCGGGCGGCAGGTCCGCGCCGTGCTCGGCCATGAAGGTATCGACGAGCGGATCGTCTCGTTCCGGGAGATCGCGCAGAAGCCCGGCAAGGGCGTGATCTGGGGATAGCTGCGGCAAGGGCGCGCTCGCCAGCGGCGCCGGCATCGGCTACCGAAAGGCCATGACGGATCAGCAGCATTGCGATATCGCCATCGTCGGGGCGGGTGCGGTCGGGCTCGCGGCAGCGCTCTCGCTCGCCGCCGCCGGGCGCCAGGTCGTGCTGTTCGGGCAGGCGAGTGCGCCGCGTGATGGCCGCACCGTCGCCTTGCTCGACGGTTCCTGGCGCCTTCTCGAGACGCTTGGCCTGACGGAGGCGCTGGACGCGGTCGCCGCGCCGCTCGCGGTCATGCGTATGGTCGATGACACCGGCAGTCTGTTCCGGCAGCCGCCGGTCGAGTTCAAGGCGGCCGAACTCGGCCTGCCGGCCTTCGGCTGGAACATCGAGAATGCCGTGCTGGTCGAGGCGATGGCGGCGAAGGCGGCGGCGGAGCCGCGCATCCGCATGATCCCGCAGGCGGTGACAGAGATCGCGGCAGGCGCCGACAGTGTCCGTCTGGCGGGTGACGGCTTTACCCCTGTCGCGGCCCGCCTCGTCGTCGGCGCCGATGGCCGCAAGTCGCGAGTCCGTGAAGCTGCCGGCATCACGGCGCGCGACTGGAGCTACCCACAGATGGCGCTGACGGCGATCCTGAGCCATCGCCGTGAGCATCAGGACGCCTCGACCGAATTCCACACCCGTTCGGGTCCGTGCACATTGGTGCCGATGTCGGGGCGGCGTTCCTCGCTGGTCTGGCTGGTCGAGCCGCAGGACGCGGACCGGCTCGCCGGGTTGGACGATCTCGCTTTTGCCCGCGAGGTCGAGCGCCGGACCCATTCGATCCTCGGCGCGATGGCGGTCGCGGGTCCGCGCGGGCGCGTGCCGATGGGCGGCTTGTCGGTCGATCGCTTCGCCGCTGCCCGCATGGCGCTGATCGGCGAGGCCGCGCATGTCTTCCCGCCGATCGGAGCGCAGGGGCTCAATCTCGGTCTGCGCGACGTCGCGGCGCTGCGCGATGCGATCGCCGGCGCGGACGATCCAGGCACGGAGGCGGCGCTCTCCACCTATGATCGCTCGCGTCAGGCCGATGTGCGCTTGCGCACCGGCGCGGTCGATGCCCTCAATCGGACCTTGCTGACCGATCTCCTGCCGGCCGATCTGATGCGCGGCGCCGGGCTGCTGGCACTGTCGCGGATCGCGCCGCTGCGCCGGCTGGTGATGCGCCAGGGACTGGCCGGCGGCACCGCGGCAGGCTGAGTACGCCGTCATTCCGGGGCGCGGCAAAGCCGCGAGCCCGGAATCCAGAACCGATGCCGCCTCTCGACCAAGGTGCGACCGCTGGCTCGCGTCACGATAACGCGTATCGGTTCTGGGTTCCGGGCTCAGGCCTTCGGCCTGCCCCGGAAAGACCGGTGCGCTCAAATCTCGTAGTCGCCGATCGGCGGGCTCGGCCGCAGCGTCGGCGCGGCGTCGCGGAAGAGCGGCGCGAGCGGCAGCGGCGTCGAGACCATGCGCCGCCCGCCCGGTTCCTCGACCTGCCGATCGAGCAGGCCGCGCGCGGTCAGGTGTGGATCGGCCAAGGCTTCGTCGAGCGTCCGGACCACGGTGCAGCAGCAGTCGAGCGGCTCGATCGTTTCCCGCCAATGAGCGGCTGGCCGGGAGGCGATGATCGCAGTGATTGCCGCCCGTGTCGCTGCCGGATCGTGCCGGTCATCGCGCAGTTCGGCCGCGAGCCCGATGCCGTCGCAGAAGCTCGTCCAGAACTTCTCCTCGAGCGCGCCGACGGCGAGGAACCAGCCATCTGCCGTCGTGTAAAGGCCATAGCGCGGGCTGCCGCCGGTGAGCAGCCCCTCCCCGCCCGCCGGATAGCGGGCGGAGGCCTGTCCCTGCGCGAGCGCATACCAGGAGAAGGCGAGCATCGCGTCGGTCATGGCGATGTCGAGATGGCAGCCCTGGCCGGAGCGATCGCGATCGCGCAAGGCGAGCAGGATGTTGATCACCGCCGGCATGGCGCCGCCGGCGATGTCGGCAACCAGCGTCGGCGGCAGCGGCGCCGGCCTCCCCTGCGCCAGGGACTGGCCGAGCAGACCGCCGATCGCCTGGTAGTTGATGTCATGTCCCGCCTCGGAGGCGCGCGGGCCGTCTTGGCCGTAGCCGCTGATCGAGCAATAGACCAGGCGGGGATTGAGCGCCTTCAGCGCCTCGTAGTCGAAGCCGAGGCGGGCCATTACGCCCGGCCGGAACTGCTCGATGACGATGTCGGCCTGCCTGATCAGCGGCGTCAGCCGCGCCAGGGCATCGGGGGCCTTGAGATCGATGGCGAGGCTGTGCTTGCCGCGGTTGAGGGCGGCGAAGGGGGCCGAGGTTTCGCCGAAGCGCGGGGGGAAGCGGCGCATGTCCTCGCCGTCCGGCCGCTCGACGCGGATCACGCGCGCACCGGCCTCGGCAAGGAAGAGGCTCGCCAGCGGGCCGGGCAGCAGGGTCGAGAAATCGAGGACGAGGAGATCGGAAAGCGGCTGCATCGATGGGCCCAGGAAGACAGGCCCTCGCGGGCCGTCAGTGGAACAGGTCTGCCGGCATCCTGCCCGTCTTCACCAGCCACAGGAAGCCCGTCAGCGTCACCGTAGAGACGATGGTGCCGACGAGGATGCAGGCCGAGGCGCGCTCGATGCCGACGCGGTACTGCGTCGAGATCACGAAGATGTTCAGGGCCGGCGGCAGCGCCGCCATGATCACGGCGGCATAGACCCAGGGTGCCGAGAAATCGCCGAGACCGGACAGCAGCAGCCAGACCAACAACGGGTGCAAGAGCAGCTTGATCGCGACGAGCCAGGGCAGTTCGCTCGGCATCTGCCGTATGGGCTGCAGCGCCACGGTGACACCAAGCAGGAACAGCGCGCAAGGGGCAGCCGCCTGCGAGAGCCAGAGCGTCATCTTGTCGATCGCGGTCGGCAGTTCGAGTTTTAGGAAGGCGGCGAGCACGCCGGCGACGGTCGCGACATTGAAAGGATGGGTGACGACCCGCCGGACCACTTCGGCCGCCGTCGCGGCAAAGCTCCTCTTCTCGACGCCGGCCAGCGCCATCAGGAATGGGATCAGCGAGAACAGCAGCAAGTTGTCGAAGACGAAGATCAGCACCACCGGCGCGCTGGCGGCGGGGCCGAGCGCCGCCAGGATCAGCGGCGGGCCCATATAGCCGATGTTCGAATAGGAGCCGGCGACACCCTGCATCACCGCTTGCGGCATGTCGCCTTGAGTGTGGCGCCAGCCGAGCGCGAAGGAGAGCACGAAGGCGCAGAAGGTGGCGAGCGTCGTCACCGCGACGAAGCGCCAGTTCGTCAGCTCGCTCAACGGCTTGTCGGCGATCAGCCGGTAGAACAGGCAGGGCAGCGCGACATAGATCAGGAAGAACTGCATCCAGGCCAGCCCCTCGCCCGGCAGGCGCTTATAGCGGCCGATCAGGAAGCCGAGCAGGATCAGCCCGAAGAAGGGCGCGACCAGGTTAAACAGGCTGGCGATGTCGGCCATGCGGCAGTCTCGGGCGGCCGACGATGGCGACGGCGCCGCCTTATAGGATGGGCGTCGGCGCCTGAGAACCCGGCAGGGACGCACATCCCCTGAGCCGGCGGCGGAACGCCGTCCCGGCGAGCTGGCTGACCGAGTTCTGCCCTGTCGTGCGGTGCAACTAAAAATTGCGGTTTTAGACAAAGCCGGAAGCGATCGGGTAACACATTTCTGCCATGTTCCCTGAACGGCTCATGGAACAGGCGATGATGAGCAGCTCTCAAGCGGCGACAGGTAGTCCGGTGTCCGGAGGCCTCTGGCGATATTCGGTAACGTCTCCGGCCTTCTGGATCGTGGCGTTCCTGGTGATGGTGATCCTGGGGCTCGTGCTCCCGATCCGCCTGCCGCTCGGGCCGAACTACTGGGATACGGACATCTATCTCGACGCTGCCCAGCGCATCCGGCAGGGCCAGATTCCCAATATCGACTTCTTCACCTCGATCGGTCCGCTCGGCTTCTATCTCACGGCCGGGATCAAGGCGCTGTTCCCGCAGGCGCAGCCGGCCCTGCTCGCCAACTGGGCGATCGTGCCGCTCTCGCTGCCGATCGCCGCGCTGATCGCCTGGGACATCGATGCACGCTCGCGCAAGCTGGCGCTGGCGATCGTCATACCGTTCCTCTTCCTGACCTCGCTGCCGATCAATCTCCACAGCCTCTACCCGTCGCCCGGCTTCGACGGCTTCGGCTATTACAACCGCCATGTCGCCTTGCTGCTCTATCTGCTGCTGGCGGCGCTCCTGTTCGTCGAGAGCCGTATTCTGCTGACGACGCTCGTCGCGGTGCTGATGGTCGCGCTGTTCCTGGTCAAGGTGACGGGCCCGGTCTCGGGCGCCGCGCTCGTCGGCTATGCGGTCCTGGCCGGGCGCATGCGCTTTCGCGATGCCGCGATCGCCGCCGGCTCGGTCATAGCCTGCCTGGGCGTGGTCGAACTCGCGACCGGCCTCGTCTTCGCTTATCTCGAAGACATCCTTGACTTGGCGATGCTCAATTCTGCCTCGTTCCTGCGGCGGTTCCTGACGCTGGGCTCGATCAAGTTCAACGTGATCGCGCCTTGCCTCGTACTGATCGGCATCCTTGCCTATGCAGCGCGGCGGGACCGGCTGTCGCCGCGGAGCCTGCTGACCTCCCCGCTGGGCTGGCTGAGCGCAAGCCTCTTCGCCCTGGTCCTAGGGGAGACGCAGAATAGCGGATCGCTCGAATTCATCGGGCTCTGGCCGGTGCTGATCCTGATCCTCAAGGATTATCATCACAAATCAGGCGACCAATTGCGCCCATGGGTGCTGATGCTCGTCATGGCCGTGTCGCTGCCCAGCGCCGTGATCTTCCTGGAGCGAGGCGCCCGCGCGGTGATCGCTGCGCCGCGCTATCAGGCGCTGGAGGTGCCGGATGTCGGACCGCTCGGGCGCGTCAGCCTGAAGCCGGAGCTGGCTGAGCGCGCGATCGCTCAGCTCGAGCATTACCCGAAATACGAGGAAGCCTATCAGGACCTCGCCCGCCGGGGCCTGCTGCCGTCGGCCACCTTGTTCTCGGAGATCGACCATCAGGCGACCTGGCTGCTCGAAGTGCAGCAGGGCCTCGACGCGATCAAGCGCTGGGAAGCGTCGAACAGCCGCCAGCTGAATGGCTTTTTCGCGCTCGATTTCGTCAGCCCATTCAACCACCTGCTCGGCCGCGCCGCTCCGCAGCATGTCGCGCTCGGCATCGACACCGACCGGACCAATCCGAAGGTCACGCGCGAGATGCTGGAAGCCCTGCGCGACATCGACGCGATCATGCGGCCCAAATGCCCCTACGAGGTCAAGCGGGCGGCGATCTGGACACAGTTCGCCCAAGCCCTGGAAGGCCGCCAGCTGATCAGCCTTGCGCCCTGCTGGGACATGTATCTGCGGAAATAGGTGCTGCCTGAGGCCGTTGCGGCGGCGGATGGCAGCCCCTTTCGGCGGAAGAGTCGACCGGCCCTTGGCCAGCCAGGCGTTGAAGCGTCCGTTCAGCGTCTCGAGATTGTCGTTCCAGAACTGCTCGTCGTAGCGGACGTTCTGCTCGAGGTTCTTTCCGACCGGACGCGTCGCAGTTTTCAGCGCCGCAGGATGAAGTCGGCGCAGCGTTCGCCGATCATGATCGCCGGCGCATTGGTGTTGCCGCTGACGATGCTGGGCACCACCGAGATGTCGGCGATGCGCAGGCGCGGCACGCCGTGCACCCGCAGCGTGGGATCGACGACGGCGAGCTCGTCGGTGCCCATGCGGGCGGTGCCGGCGGGGTGGTAGACGGTCTTGGCGACCGTGCGGATATGGTCCTCGACGATGCTGTCAGGCACGTCGTCCTCGCGCGCCGGCGCGATCTCGTGGCTGAGCAGCTTGGCGAGCGAGGGCGCCCTCATGATACGCCGTGCCAGGCGCACGCCGCGCACCAGCGTCGCCATATCCTCCGGCGCGCTGAGATAATTGCCGTTGAGCACGGCCGGATCGCCGGCATCCTTGCCGCCGAGGCGGATCGTCCCGCGCGATTTCGGCCTGAGGTCGCAAGGGTTGATCGAGATGCCATGGCCGCCGGGCGGCAGCCGGTCGACGTCCCCGACCAGATTGGGCACGACGTGGAACTGCACGTCCGGCCGGCCGGTGCCGGCGGTGTCGACGAAGCCGCCGCTCTCGACCACATTGGAGGTCAGGAGGCCGTGACGGAATGCGATATAGGCAAGCCCGTGGCGGAGCGCCTTCAGCCCCTTGTCGTTGCCGAGCAGGCTGATCTCCTCGCGGGTCTGGCCGTAGACCGAGGCCGAGAGGTGGTCCTGGAAATTCTCGCCGACGCCACGCAGCTCGCGCCGCACCGGGATGCCGAACTCCGTGAGATGCTCGGCCCGGCCGATGCCGGAGAGCATCAGGATCTTCGGGGTCGAGAGCGCGCCGGCCGAGAGGATCACCTCCTCGCGCACCCGCGTCTCGATCTCCTGCCCGTTGTCGTGGCGCGTGCGCACGCCCACCGCGGCGCCGTTCTCGAGCACGAGGCCGAGCACATGCGCATTGGTGACGACCTTGAGCAGCTTGTTGCCACGCACGGCGCGCAGATAGGTCGCGGCCGAGCTGGCGCGGCGCTCGGCGAAGGTCGTGGTCTGGAAATAGCCGACGCCTTCCTGGCTCGCGCCGTTGAAGTCGTCGTTATAGGGAAGGCCGACCTCCTGCGCCGCGCGCAGGAAGGCGGCGCTCAGCAGGTGGCGATGCCTGGCATCGCTGACCTTGAGCGGTCCCTCCGTGCCGTGGAGCGGGCCTGATAGCCGCTCATTGCCCTCCGCCTTGCGGAAGAAGGGCAGCACGTCCTCGTAACCCCAGCCGGTGCAGCCGGCCGCGCGCCAGTCGTCATAGTCCTGCGCCTGGCCGCGGATGTAGATCATCGCGTTGACCGAGCTGCCGCCGCCGAGCGTGCGGCCCTGCGGCACATAGACCTGGCGCCCGTTCAGCTGCGGCTCCGGCGCCGAGCGATACATCCAGGTCCGCGCCGTGCCGTGCACCCGGATGAAGGTCGCCGGGATGTGGATGTAGGGATGGTTGTCCTTTGGCCCGGATTCGAGCAGCAGCACCGACTTTCCGGCTTCGACGAGGCGGGAGGTCACGGTGCAGCCTGCCGAGCCGCCCCCGACAACGATGTAGTCGTAAGTGTCCATCACGGCCGCCGCGGCTCGGCGCCGATCTGGCTGACGAACTTGGTCGAGAGATAGGCGTCGAGCCCCTCCGAGCCGCCCTCGCTGCCATAGCCGGAATCCTTGATGCCGCCGAATGGCGTCTCGGGCGCGGCGAGGCCGAAATGATTGATCGAGACCATGCCGCTCTCCAGCTCGTCGCCGAACTGCGTGGCGCGGGAGACCGAGCTGGTGAAGGCGAAAGCCGCGAGGCCGAACGGCAAGGCGTTGGCCTGCGCGATCACGTTCTCCAGCCTGTCGAAGCGGTTGACCGCCGCGATCGGCCCGAACGGCTCGTCATGCATCAGCCGCGCCTTGTCGGGGACATTGGCGAGCACGGCCGGAGCATGGAAGAAGCCGCGATTGCCCGGCCGCTCGCCGCCATAGGCGAGATCGGCACCAGCCTCGACCGCATCGCGCACGAAGCCCTCGATCGCATCGACGCGGCGGGCATGGGCGAGCGGGCCCATCTGCGTGCCCTCGACCGCGCCGTCGCCAACTTTGAGCGCCTTCGCCGCCTCGACGAAGCTGCCGAGGAAAGCGTCGAAGACGCTGTCCTGCACGTAGAAGCGTGTCGGCGAGGCGCAGACCTGCCCGCCATTGCGGAACTTGAGCGCCGCGCCAAGCTTGGCGGCGGCGGTGACATCGACATCGTCGCAGACGATGAAGGGCGCGTGGCCGCCGAGCTCCATCGTCGCGCGCTTCACGTGGCGGGCGGCGAGCGCGCCGAGATGACGGCCGACCGGCACCGAGCCGGTAAACGAGACCTTGCGGATGATCGGCGAGGCGATCAGGTGCTCCGAGATCTCGGCGGGGACGCCGAAGACGAGGTTGACGACGCCCGCCGGCACGCCGGCATCATGAAAGGCGCGGATAAGCTCGATGCAGGAGGACGGCGTCTCCTCCGGCGCCTTGGCGATGATGGAGCAGCCTGCCGCCAGAGCCCCCGCGACCTTGCGCACGAGCTGGCCGGTCGGGAAATTCCACGGGCTGAAGGCGGCGACGGGGCCGACCGGCTCGCGCAGCACGATCTGGCGGGCGCCGTATTGCCGGGGCGGAATGACGCGGCCATAGGCGCGCCGCCCCTCCTCGGCATACCAGTCGATATGGTCGCCCAGGCCACCGGCCTCCATGCGCGCTTCCGACAAGGGCTTGCCCTGCTCGCGGGTGATGAGCTGGGCGATGGCCTCGGCGCGCTCGCGTGTCAGCTCGGCGGCGCGGCGCAGGATCTTCGAGCGGTCATAGGCCGAGGTCTTGCGCCAGATCTCGAAGCCCTTCTGGGCGGCGGCGAGCGCATGGTCGAGATCGGCGATCTCGGCGAAGGGCACCTCGCCGATCTGCTCGCCGGTCGCCGGGTTCAGCACTGCGCCGCGAAGGCTGCCCGACCCGTCGGTCCACTGACCGTCGATGAGGAATGAAGGCATGGGTGATCTCCTGGACGGGCGGCAGGCCACGCCGGGCGCGGCCTGCGAAAGGCATCAGTTGGTGGCGGGCGCGAGGCCGGCGAGATCGGCGGCGTTGCCGGCCGTCATCAGGCGGATCTGGTCATCGGAGAAACCGGCTTCGATCAGCAGGGCGATGATCTGCTCGAAGCCTTCGACCGGGGTCGGGTTGTTGTTCTGGCCGAGATCGGAGCCGAACAGCGTGTTCTCGACGCCGGCCGCCTCGATCACCGCCTTGAGATGGTCGGCGTCGAAGAGCAGGAAGGTCGATGGCACGAACATGCAGATCGAATGCTCCATCTTGACGCCGAGCGAGGCGAGATGGCGCACGTCCTGCAGCGAGCATTCGTTGACATAGGTCGGGTGGTTGAGCAGCAGCCGCTTGACGCCGCGCGACTTGGCCTCCTCGTAGAAGGGCAGCAATTCGCTGACATGGTGGTGCCCGCCGGAGACCACGGCGTCGGCGGAGGCGACGAGATCGAGGATCGCTTTGACCTCGTCGGAAATCTTGCCGTCGGGGCCGAGCAGCGAGAGCGGCGCCGGAGCCAGCGTCTTCTGCGTCGCGACCGGGAATTTGGAGTCGAACTTCGCGTCGGTCTTGTAGTGGTCGAGATGGTTGTTGGCATGCGCCGTCGGCATCCAGACGACGCGGGCGCCCTGCTTCAGCGCATAGTCGACGGCCGAGGGGTTGATGCTGCCGAGCGGATTGTTGAGCACGATCGCGCCCAGCACCTTCACGCCCTTGGAGATGTGCGTATTGAGGATCGTGGCCAGCGGCATGGTCGGGTAATAGTGATCCTTGAGCAGGATCGCGGCGAAGCCGGCCTCGTCGGCCTGTCGCACGGCCTCGACATGGTCGATCTTGCGCGGCATCAGCGAGGGACCGCTGTGGATGTGGAGGTCGACCGCGCCCTTGAGCATGGCCTTGATGCGGGCGTCCTGCGACGTTGCAGCTGCGTCGGTCATGATCATTCTCCTGCGATGGTCCGCGCCTGCGGCACGTAGTTGCGCCAGTTGTCCTGGCGCAGGGGCATGTCGGCGAAGGTCTTGCGGTGGCTGACCGCAACGCCGACGAGATCGGCGGCATCGATGCCCTTGGCATCGAGATAGTCCTGGAACTCGGCGAGCGACCGGCCGAGCAAGTCGAAGCCGCGCAGCATCACCGGCGAGGCGATGCCGACGGCGGAGGCGCCGGCCAGCATCATACGCGCGATGTCGAGCCCGCTCTGGGCACCGTTGATGCCGATGAGCGGCCGCTCGGGGCCGAGCGCGAGCCGCGAGGTCGCCAGCCAATGGCAGGTCAGCGGCAGGTTCCAGAAGCCGCCGATGCCGAGGCTGGTGCCGAGGAAGGGCTCCATCGTCTCGACATCGGGCAGGAAGCCGAGCAGCCGGCCGGCCATGACGACGGAGTCGGCGCCGGCCTCGAAGGCGGCGCGTGCCAGCTCCGGAACGCGCTCGCTCTGGCCGGTGACCTTGATCCAGAGCGGCAGCGAGACGGCCTCGCGCATCGCCGAGACGAGATGGCTGATGCGTTCCGGTAGGAGCTCGGTCGAGACCGCGCCCTTCGCCGCCTGGCTGGCATAAGGCGTGCCGATGTTGAATTCGAGCACCCGCAGGCCCGCCTGCTCGACCTGCCGCGCCATGGCGAGCGCATGGTCGAGATCGCCGAGGATCAGGCTGGGGATCGCATAGGAGTCCAGCGCCCTCGCCTCGCGGTCGAGCCTGGCGGTCTGCTCTAGCCAGGGCTCGAAGTTAAGCGGATGCAGGCCGGAGCGGCAGGCGATGGTGGCGCCGCGCGGCGCCTCGGGTCCCCAGGGCACCGGCCGCCAGTGCTCGTCGAGCACCATGTATTCGGCGCGCTGGAGCTGGTCCTTCGCCGCCTGGACCTCGTTGGTCGACTTGACCACGACGGCCCCTGCCCCGGCCTTCAGCGCAGCGCGGACCCCGTCGGCATCGATCAGATGCTCGGCCGAGGCCGCGATCAGCGGGTTCTTGAGCGCGGTGCGGCCGATGCGCGTGGCGAGCGAGCGTGTCATGCCATCATCCTCATTTCACCAGGAGATTGGGCAGGAACAGCACCAGCTCCGGCACGAAGGCGATCAGCATCAGCAAGGCGAGCGCGATGCCGATCATCGGCAGGGCCTGCATGGTCACCTTCTCGATCGGCGACTTCGCCACGCCCGAGACGATGAAGAGGCACAGGCCCAGCGGCGGATGCACGAAGCCGATGATGGTGTTGAAGGTCACCATCACCCCGAGATGGACCGGGTCCATGCCGATCGCGGCGCCGATGCCGACCAGTGCCGGCACGGTGAGGATGAGCACGCCGGCGACGTCGAGGAACATGCCGAGCACCAGCAGCGCGAGGTTGACCATCAGGATGATCAGCACGCGGTTGTCGGTGAGATGCTGGATGCCGGCGACGATGTTCTGGGGCAGCCGCTCCAGCGCGAAGACGAAGGCGGCGATGTTCGCCATGGCGATCAAAAGGTAGATCGCCGAGGAGATCACCGCGGTTGCGATCAGCGCATGGCGCAGATGGGCCCAGGTCAGCACCCGGTACCAGAAGGCGGCCACGACCAGGGCGTAGATCGCCGCGATGGCGGCGGCTTCGGTGGCGGTGAAGGCGCCGCCGCGGATGCCGACCACGATCAGCACCGGCAGGAACAGCACCGGCAGTGCTGTCAAGGTGAGCCGGCCGATCTGCGCCAGCGAGGGCGGCGCCAGGCGCGGATAGCCGCGCTTGTGCGCGATGAAGACGGCATAGGCGGTGAGCGACAACGCCAGCAAGATGCCCGGCACGATGCCGCCGATGAACAACTTGGCGATCGAGGTTCCGCTGAGCGCGCCATAGATGATCATGGTGATGCTGGGCGGGATCAGCGGGTCCATCAGCGACGCCACCGCGATCAGGGCGGCGGCGTAGTTCACGTCGTAGCCCTGTTTCTTCATGTCGGGGATCAGCACCGAGCCCATCGCGGCAGCGTCCGCCGCGGCCGAGCCGGAGATGCCGCTGAACAGGAAGCTGCCCCAGATCGCGGTCAGCGAGGTGCCGCCACGAAAGCGGCCGACGAAGGCGTTGGCGAATTCGAGCAGGCGGCGCGTCAGGCCGCCGGTGTCCATCAGCGCGCCGGCGAGCACGAAGAGCGGGATCGCCAGCAGGATGAACTGGTCGACGCCGGCGAACATGCGCTGCGGGATGACCAGGAGATATTGCGGCTGGCCGGTCAGGACGAAATAGGCGAGCGCGCTGATCCCGAGGACGAAGATCACCGGGATGCCCATCAGGATGGTGAAGGCGAAGACGGAAAGCAGCCAGACCATGGGCGTGCGCCTCAGAGCGAGTGCGAGGTCTCTTCCTTCGGCAGGGCCGAACGGAAGAGGTCTGCGAAGGCGACGTGGACGGCGAGCAGCAGGCAACCGACGGGGATCGCCGCATGCAGCCAGCCGAGCGAGATTTCGAGCGAGACCGCTTCCTGCTCGCTGGTGCGTAGGGTGAAGAGCCAGCCATACCAGGCGACCACCAGCAGGAAGAGCACGATCAGCACGCGGCCGGCCATGTCGATCTTGGCGGTGAGCGAGGGCCGCAGCCCGTCGACGACGAAGCGCATGCCGAGCATCTCGCCGCGCGAATAGGCGATGCCGGCGGAGAGGAACGCGATCCAGACCATCAGGGAGCGCATCAGCTCCTCGGACCAGAACAGCGACTCGCCGACGACGTAGCGGAAGAAGACCTGCATGGCGGCGACGACCACAAGGGTCGCGACGCCGGCCATCGCCAGATAGTGCAGAGCGCGCAGATAGAGCGAGACTGCGCGCAGAAGCCGGGGATTGTGTCGGGACATCCTGGTCGGACCCATGGCTAGAGGGAGCCCCGGCCGCCATGCGCGGCCAGGGCTCGGACTGCGATCAGGGACGGAGCTTCTCGGCCGCGGCCACGAAGGCGGCGATCTCAGGGCTCTTCTTCATATAGGCCTCGACGACCGGGCGGGTGCGCTGCTTCAGCGCGTCGAGCAGCTCCTTGGACGGCTCGGTGATCTTCACCCCGCGCCCCTTCAGCTCGCTGATCAGCTTCTTGTCGAGCTCGGCGACGGCCATGACCTGGGGCGCGACCGTCTCGTCGGCGGCCTTGCGGATGGCGGCCTTCTGCTCGGCGGTCAGGCCATCGAACTTCGCCTTGTTGATCAGCAGGTAGCTCGGCCAGAAATACTGGCCGGTCAGGCTGACATTCTTGCCGACCTCGTAATACTTCTCGCTGTCGATCGAGGTGAGGTTGATCTCGACGGCATCGAGCGCGCCGGTCTCCAGCGCCGAGTAGACCTCGCCATAGTTGAGCGGGGTCGGGTTCACGCCGACGGCCCGCCAGGTGTCGAGGAAGAGCCGGTTCGGCGCGATGCGCGTCTTCAGTCCCTTGAAGTCCTCGACCGCGATCACCGGCTTCTTGACCGACAGGAAATGCCGCTGGCCGCCATCATAGAGCGCCAGCGCGATCATGCCGTGCTTCTCGAGCCCGGCCGCGACGGCCTTGGCCTCGGGCGAGACGGCGAGCTTGGCGAAGGCCTCGTAGCTGCCGATCACGAAGGGGAGCTGCAGCGCGTCGGTGGCCGGGACCAGCGTGGACAGCGCCGAGGTCGAGTTCACGGTCATGTCGACGGTGCCGAACTGGACCCCCTCCATCAGCTCCTTGACGTCGCCGAGCTGGCGCGAGGGATAAATCTGGATCTTCACCGAACCCTTCGACTCGCGCTCGACCGCCTCTTTGAAGCGCACGGCGGAGTCATGGTTCGGATGGCTCTCGAACACGGCATGGCCGAGCTTGAGCGTGACGTCTGCCGCCAAGGCGGGGATGGCGGCCGCGAGCATGGCCGCGAAGGCCGTGCCGGTTACGAGCGTCCGGCGAAAACAGTGAAACATGAAACCTCCCTCGATGATCTGTCCGCGAACCGCGCTTGTTCTCACTGCGCGTTTATGGTTCTCTCAACGAGAACGCTTATAGTCACAGCAAGAACGGCCGGTCAATGCCGCTCCGGTTGTGGAACGAACCCCGCACTCGTTCGCCCCGGCCTCGGGTGAAAAGACAAGGTTCGTGCTTTTGACAAGCTGCAGTGAAGGCTCCAAATAGGGCGAAACGTGCGAATGACCGCCAAGAAACAGAACGAGAGAGGGTGAAGACGTGGTCATAGAACGACCCGAAAAGCAGGAACGCTCAGAGAATGCCGTTCGCGCAGGAGAAACAACGCTCCTCGTTCTGGAAACGGTCGCCTTCGCGGACGAGCCCATGGGCGTGACGCAGATCGCCAACCGCCTCGGCATCGCCAAGAGCGCCATCCACCGGCACCTGCAAGGCCTGACCGAGCGCGGTTACCTGACCCAGAACCAGTCGACGGCCCGCTATACGCTGGGTCCGAAGGCCTATCTGATCGGCCGGCTCGCGCCGGGGATCGAGGATGTCGCCGCCGCCGCCGACGGCCCGATGCGGGAAGCGCGTGACAAGGTCGGGCTGACGACTGTCCTCACCGCCCCCTCGATGAGCGGGATGGTGGTCTTGAAGACGGTGCACGGCACCACCGCCATCGCCATCGGCGCGCGGCCCGGCAGCGAACTGCCGATGCATGCCTCCGCGCAGGGCTTCGTCACCTTGGCCTTCGGCCCCGCCCTGCATCTTGAACGGACCCTCCGGCAGCCGCTGGTGCCCCTGACGGCCCACACCATCACGGAACCGGAGACGCTCAAGGCGATCGTCGAGACAGTCCGTCGGGATGGCTACGCGACCGCGCCCGAGCAGGCGCTCCTCGGCATCAATGCCCTGGCGGCGCCGGTCTTCAACGCCGCCGGCGAGCTCGTCGCCGCGGCGGCGATCGTGAGCTCGATCCAGTTCGTTCCAGCCGAGCCCGATGCGGGAATGATCGCCGCCGTCGTCGAGATGGCGCGCCAGATCTCGCGCAATCTCGGCCATGGCTATGCCGGCCCACGCCCCGCCCAATAGGCGACGGCTTTCAGAGAGCAGCTTTCAGAAAAGGAGCCCGAAATGACCGTCCATCATGTCGACTGGGACGCCATCGAGTGGAAGACGATCCGCCACGGCGTCGAGCAGAAGGCCTTCTCGGGCGACGGCGCCACGATGGCCCTGCACCGGCTCTGGCCCGATCACGAGCCGAAGCCGCATTCGCATGTGCATGAGCAGCTGGTCTACATCCTGTCCGGCGAGGTCGATTTCCACGTCGGCGACGAGGTCGTGCGCCTGCGCGGCGGCGGGCTGCTCGCCGTGCCGCCGAACGTCGTCCACTACGCGGTCGTTGTCGGCAACGAGCCGGTGCTGAATCTCGACGTCTTCACCCCTTGCCGGCCGGAATATGCGATCAGCGCTTCACAGGCCGTCGGAGCCGCATCGTGAGTGCATTGCGCGCCGGCGCCGGCCAGTCCCTGACCGGCACCTTCATGAAGACCCCGCATCCGATCATCGCCGAGATCCTTGGCGGCGCAGGGCTCGATTTCGGCGTGGTCGATGCCGAGCACGCGCCCTTCGACCGGGCCTCGCTCGACATGATGCTGATGGCCGGGCGCGCCGGCGGTCTGCCTTTGCTCGTCCGCATCCCCGACGGCACGCCGTCCTTCATCATGTCGACGCTCGACATGGGGGCGGACGGCATCGTCGTGCCGCGCGTCGACAGCGCCGCCGATGCGCGCGCGATCGTCGCCAGCGCCCGGTTCGAAGGTGGCCGGCGCGGCCTGTCGAACTCGCCGCGCTATGCTTCCTACGGCAAGCTCAGCCCGGCCGAAGCCGCACGACACGGCGATGCCGCCATCGTGATGTGCCAGATCGAGAGCGCAGGCGGGCTGGCGGAGGTCGAGGAGATCGCAGCGACGCCGGGCGTCGACGGGCTGTTCATCGGCCGGGCCGATCTCAGTCAGGCGCTCGGCGTCTCCGACATCCGCAGTCCCGAAGTCACCGAGGCCTGCAAGCGCATCGTCGCGGCGGCCCTGCGTCACGGCAAGATCGCCGCGATCTTCCTGCCATCGGTCGAGGAGCGCGAGGCTTTCGCCGCGCTCGGCGTGACCTGGTTCATCATCAATTCCGACCAGGGCCTGATGAAGAGCGCGGCCGCGAAGCTCCAGGGAAAGTGACAACACCGCCTGGTTGCGGACAGATGGCGGGATGACGACTCAGAGCCCTGCCCGCGCCTATCTCTACCTTTTGGTGGCGACGCTCTTCTTCGGAAGCAATGTCGTCGCCGGCAAATTGTCCGTGGGCGAGATGTCGCCCATGGCGATCGTCATGCTGCGCTGGGTCATCGCGGCGGCCTGCCTCGCCTTCATCGCCCGGCGGGCGCTGCTCGCCGAATGGCGCGTCCTGCTGGGCCGCTGGCCCTATATGCTCGCCATGGGCGGCGTCGGCTTCACCGTCTTCAACGTGATGTTCTATGCCTCGGCGCATACGACCAGCGCGATCAACATGGCGATCATCCAAGGCGCGACGCCGATCGTCGTGCTGCTGATCTCGGGAGCGCTGCTCGGCATCTGGCCACCCGCTTTACAATGGCTCGGCGCCTCGATCACGGTCCTTGGCGTCGTCGTCGCAGCCTCGCACGGCTCCCTCGCCATCCTGCTCGAGCTCTCCTTCAACCGCGGCGACATCCTGATGATCGCGGCCAGCGTCATCTATGCGGTCTACACCGTCGGCCTGCGCTGGCGGCCGCAGGTTACGCCACTCGTCTTCATCGCCGGCCTCGCCTTCGCGGCCCTGCTCACCTCGATTCCGCTCGCGATCGGCGAGGCCGCCCTCGGGCAGTTCCAGTGGCCGACGCTGAAGGGCTGGGCACTGCTGCTGTTCATCGGGCTGTTTCCGTCGCTGCTGTGCCAATTGCTCTATCTGCGCAGCGTCGAGCTCATCGGCGCCGCCCGCGCCGGCGTCTTCTACAACCTCGTCCCGATCTTCGGCATCGTCTTGTCGGTCGCCGTCGCGCATGAGCCGTTGCGGCCCTACGCGATCGTAGCCATCGCGCTCGTCATCGGCGGGATCGCCGTCTCCGAGATCCGCAAGCGCGCCCGGGCGTGACGCGCACCAGTCGCCTCTCCGGCCCCGCCGGAGCGCCATGCCGATGATCATCGAGCCTCGCAATGGCGACGCCGAGGACGATCTGAGCAGCACCAAGACGCGTTCGCTGCTCGCGATCGCCGGTAGCCTGCTCGGCGAGATCAGCCTGCCCGAGCCCGGCCTCGCCTGGGTTATCGGGGCCTTGCTGCCGAGCCTCCTCCTCGGCGCTGGTCGGCCTGGGTCGCCTCGACTCCGGCCGGATGGCGGCGCTGGCGCATTCCCGCAGGCGCGCTGGATCCTAGCGCTGCACCATCATCCGATCGAGTATCCGAAACCGGCGAAAGCAATCTCGGAACGCATCGGAACCACGCTGATCAACGGCAGCCGGCTGCTGCGGCTATTGCGGCCGATCGCGGCCCGCACGGTCGCGATGCATGGTCACCGCCATATCGACTGGATCGGCCGCTGCGGAGCGCTCAAGATCGTTTCCGCGCCCTCCCCGGTCATGGAAGCGAGCGACGCCGAGCCGACCTATTTCTACATCCACACATTGGCGGCGGCAGCGGGCGGAATCGGGTTGCTCGAACCGCAGCGCATCGTGATCGAGCCCGCCCCCGTCACAACATGACGGATACAGCTTTTCGCCAGCCACAATGCTTGGCGTGGATTGGAAGCGTCGTTGGGAGAGCGCGCAGTATGGCGCCAGAGTGGCGCGGTCTACGGGAATCGAACCCGTCTTCCCAGCGTGAAAGGCTGGTGTCCTAACCGATAGACGAAGACCGCGGGCCAGAGCGCGAAGCGCTCTTGCGAGGCGGGGCGAGCTATAGTGTCCCGGCGAAGCTTGGGCAAGCCCGCCCTCGCGGTTTTTCGCATTCGCTCACAGCGGCCGCGCGAGATCGACCACGCGCAGCTCGGCCCGCTCGCTGCCGCCCCAGCGATTCAAGGTTAGCGTGCCGGCGAGATGCACGCTTTCGCCGCGCGCCGCCAATAGCGCCTGGCCGAGCGGCTCGCGCGCGGCACGGAAGGCGATTCCACCGATCGTGGCTCCGTCGCCCGCGCGCAGCTTGATTCGCAGATGGCCGCCGGCGCCGACCTCGACGACCTCCGTCAGGCGGTGCGCCGGCAGCACGAAGACCGGCTCCGGGCAGCCGGCGCCGAACGGCCCTGCCCGGTCGATCTCGGCGAGCAGGCGCGGATTGGCGCCGCCGGCGCTGAGCGCCGCGTCGATCAGGAGGGCCTCGGCCTCGCGCGAACCCGCGACCCCGCCTGCCAGCCGCTCGCTGACGAAGCTGGCGAAGACGCCCTCCTGCCCAGGCGCGAGCGTCACGCCGGCCGCCATGGCGTGGCCGCCGCCCTTGACCGCAAGGCCAGCCTCAACCGCCAGTCGCACGGCCGAGCCGAGATCCACGCCGGCGATCGAACGACCGGAGCCGGTCGCGCCGCCGCCAGCATTGCGTGCCAGCGCGAAGGCCGGCCGGTTGAACCGTTCCTTCAGCCGCCCGGCGATCAGCCCGACGATACCGGGATGCCAATCGGCCGAGCCGACAACGAGCACGGGGTGCGCGGCCGCATCCTCGAATCGGTGTTCGACCTCGGCGACCGCCTCCTCGACTGCGGCCCGCTCGATCTCCTGGCGCTCCTGGTTGAGCCGGTTGAGCTCGGCGGCGATGCCGCGCGCCTCGACCTCGTCGCGGGTCAGAAGCAAGCGGGCGCCGAGCGCCGCATCGCCGATGCGCCCGCCGGCGTTGATGCGCGGGCCGAGCAGGAATCCGAGATGCCAGGGCTGGACCGGGCCGTCGAGCCCGGCGACATCGAGCAATGCTGCGAGGCCGGGCCGCTGGCGCAGCCGCATCACCGCGATGCCCTGGCGCACGAAGGCACGGTTGAGACCGATCAGCGGCACGACATCCGCGACCGTCGCCAGGCCGACGAGGTCGAGCGCCGCGAGCAGGTCAGGCTCGCCGCCCCGCGTCTGCCAGGCGCCGCGCCGGCGCAGTTCGCGATTGGTCGCGACCAGCGTGAGGAAGACCACGCCAGCGGCGCAGAGATGGCCCAAGCCGGCGAGATCGTCCTGCCGATTCGGGTTGACCAGCGCCTGGACCTCGGGCAGCAGCTCCGGCGCCTGGTGGTGGTCGAGCACCACGGTGTCGAGGCCGAGCCGGGTTGCCTGCTGCAGCGGCTCGTGACTGGTCGTGCCGCAGTCGACGGTGACCAGCAGCGTCGCGCCCTCGCCTGCCAGCATGGTGATCGCCTCGGCGTTCGGGCCGTAGCCTTCGATCAGGCGATCCGGAATATGAATGCGCGGCCTCGCGCCCGCTTCGGCGAGAAAACCGGCGAGCAGCGCTGCCGAGCAGGCGCCGTCGACGTCGTAATCGCCGAAGATCGCCACCTTCTCGCCCGAGATCGCGGCTTGCGCCAGCCGCTGCGCGGCGCGGTCCATGTCACGCAGCACGGAGGGGTCCGGCAGCAGGTCGCGCAGCTTGGGTTCGAGATGGCGCAGGGCCTCGCTGGAGAGCACGCCGCGGCCGGCAAGGATGCGCGCCAGCGTGTCGGGCACGCCTTCGACCTGCGCCAGCGCCTCGGCTTGCGCGAGGCCGACGGGGTCGAGGCGGTCGCGCCAGGGGCGTCCGAGGGCCGAGTGCCCGACGCCGAGGAACAGGCGATTCTGGCCGAGGGTCATGCGTCACCGCTGGCGCAGCAGCGCGGCTTCGTCAATCCGAGGTGCATCACTCGAGCGGCTTCTGGTCCTCGATCGCCTGCGCGGTCACCTTGCGGGCGCTCAGCGGCGCATGGCCGGAGACTTCGGCGCCGGCATCGGGCTTCAGCCTGATCATCCACAGCGCCGACGAGGCGGAGATCAGGCCGACCAGGACGAAGGCCGGCCAGAAATCGCCGGCGCCGAGCGTCTTGCCGCCGTTGTAGAGATTGGCGGCCTCCAGCGCGAAAGCGCCGACGGTGATGCCGAGGCTGAGCGACAATTGCTGGGCGACGCTGGAGAAGCTCGTTGCGCTCGACATGTCGCGGTTCGAGACGTCGGCATAGCTCAGCGCGTTGATGCCGGTGAACTGCAGCGAGCGGAAGCAGCCGCCGACGAAGAGCACGCCGAGCATGAGCCAATGCGGGGTCGACGGCGTGAACAGGCCCGACGCCGCCAGGAAGGCCGAGCCGATCAGCGCGTTGAAGGTCAGCACGCCGCGGAAGCCGAAGCGGGCGAGGATCGTCTTGGCCAGCGTCTTCATCACCAGAGCGCCGGCGGCCGAGGCGAAGGTGATCAGGCCCGATTGCAAGGCGTCGAGGCCGAAGCCGAGCTGCAGCATCAGCGGCAGCAGGAACGGGATCGCGCCGATGCCGATACGGAAGATCGAGCCGCCGAGGACGCCGATCCGGTAGGTCGGGATCCGCAGGAGCGAGAGGTTGAGCACCGGATAGGCGAGCCGGCGCGCATGGAACCAGTAGAGCACCAAGGCCGCGATCCCGAAGGCGACGCAGCCGTAGGACACGGCGACCGGCACGAGGTGACGTCCGCCGGTGGCTAGGCCGAGCATCAGGGCGGCGAAGCCGGTCGAGGACAGCAGGAAGCCGGTGATGTCGAGCGGCGCGACATCCTCCTCGCGGACATCCTCGAAGAACATCGTGGAGAGCGCGATGCCGAGCAGGCCGATCGGCAGGTTGATGAAGAAGATCCAACGCCAGTCGAAATAGGTGGTGATGAAGCCGCCGACCACCGGCCCGACGACCGGTCCGACCAGCGCCGGCACCGTCAGATAGGCAAGTGCGCTGACCAGCTCCGACTTCTCGACGCTGCGCAGGATGACGAGCCGGCCGACCGGTACCATCATCGCCCCGCCCATGCCCTGGATGAAGCGCGCCCCGACGAAGGCGCCGAGCGAGTTCGAGAAGGCGCAGAGCACCGAGCCGAGCATGAAGATGCCGAGCGCCGTCCGGAAGATGGTGCGGGCTCCGAACCTATCCGCCATCCAGCCGGAGATCGGGATGAAGACGGCGAGGCTGACGAGATAGGAGGTCAGCGCCAGCTTGAGCGCGATCGGATCCTCGCCGAGCGATTTGGCGATCACCGGCAGCGAGGTCGCGATCACCGTCGAGTCGGTGTTCTCCATGAACAACGCGCAGGCGACGATCAGGGGCAGGAGCTTGGCGCGCTGCAAGGAATCGGACTTTCGGATTTTGGCCGCCCGCTGCCCTTTAATGCCGGTCCATCCAGCTGGCGAGGGGCGATCGAAGCTTGGTGACGAGGGTTGCAACTGACGCATGGCTCATCGTGAGGTCTGCCGTGAAGGCGGCGAAATCTCGACCTGCACCTTGAGCGTCACAAGGACGTGATGGCGGCTCTGCCATGCATGTCAGGCGGGTCATTTCGGCAGGTCCATTCCCATCTTTCTTTAGAGGGGTGATGACTTCGGACCCACCCGGGCGGCAGGCCGCCGGGCAGGAGGTGTGTCATGATCGATCAAGCTTTTTCTCGGAGATCGCACCATGTTCGCGGGGCAAGGCTGCCGCTGCTGGCATTGGCGCTCGGCGCCGGCTGGGCCTGCGTCGGCCTGGCATCGCCGGCCGCAGCACTCGACACGAGCTGGCAAGGTGTTTGCACGTTCAAGGTCGCGCCCCAGGCCTACAATGAAATGATGCGCGAGCGCGTCTGCCTCGACCAGAACTACTGCCAGCGGATGGCCGACGCGCAAGGCAGCCCGTTCACGGGTAATGGCTGCATCATGGTGGCGCCGTCGGTGACCGCCAACGCGGGCCCGGCGCCGCGCTCGAGCTACGCCAAGCGCTAGAAGCGATCCCGCAAGACCCGGGGCGGGTCTTGCGGCAGCTTGCCCGACCCAAGACTAGGCTGCATTTCTCACCGTGGCATCGCGATGAGGCTAATCCTAGCTTTCCGCGTCGGTGGTATCTGGCTGGCAAAGTATCGTTCTGACCGCCTCGACACGAAAACGTGAATGCTGGTCGCGTATTCGCAGCAAGCATGTCATCGATCGAAGTTGATCATTATCTTGCTTCTCGACGGGGCATTATTTCAGCGAACCGCGGCGACCGCCGCGCGAGGTTTTCATGATCGACTTGTCTCATCACAACGTCCGCTTCCTGACCGCGACGGCTTTCCGCCATGGCGTTGCAGTCGCATTGCTTGCGGGAGCAGCCCTATTGGGCGCCGGCCAGGCACCGGCCTCGGCCCAGTCGACCAGCTGGGAAGAAGGCTGCGCGATGCGAGTCGTCACGCCAGGCTCCGGCGACATTCTGCGGACGACCAACTGTGGCCGTCAGAAGGACTGTCAGCAGATGGCGAACGCCCAAGGCAGCATGATGATGGGCAATGGCTGCTTCTTCGTGATGCCCAATGCCGCCCCGGCAGCGCAGGCCGGTCAGGCGCGTCCCGTCCGCAAGCCGTGATGGCCCGCTGACGGCCATTGCATCGGGCGTGACTCAGCGTTGCGCCCGATACCGCAACTTTTGTCACGATGCCCCTAGCGGGGGCGTCACACGCGTGATATCGGGCCTCGTCAACTCGGCTTAGGGCACATCCGCCCTGCCCCTTTCAGTGCCGGCCGCACCGGCCCCGGAGTTGACCATGGCGACGATCACAGACGGCCTCATTCGCGACGGTTTTACCTTCGACGACGTGCTGCTGGAGCCGGGTCCGTCCGAGGTGATGCCCGGGGATGTCGACATCTCGACCAAGCTCACCAAGACGATCTCGCTCAACCTGCCAATCATCGCCTCGGCGATGGACACGGTCACCGAGGCGAAGATGGCGATCGCCATGGCCCAGGCCGGCGGTCTCGGCGTCGTGCACCGCAATCTCGAACCCGAGCAGCAGGCCGCCCAGGTCCGGCTGGTCAAGAAGTTCGAATCCGGGATGATCGCCAACCCGATCACCATCCATCCCGACGAGACGCTGGCCGATGCGTTCACGCTGATGCGGAACAACGGCATCTCCGGCATCCCGGTGGTCGAGCGCGGCCCGCAGGGACACAAGGGCAAGCTGGTCGGCATCCTCACCAATCGCGACGTGCGCTTCGCCGCCAACCCGGAACAGCCCGTCGCCGAGCTGATGACCAAGGACCGCCTGATCACGGTGCGCGAAGGCGTCGCGCCGGATGAAGCCCGCCGCCTGCTGCATCAGTTCCGGATCGAGAAGCTGCTGGTGGTCGACGATCACTACCGCTGCATCGGCCTGATCACCGTCAAGGACATGGAGAAGCAGGTCACGCATCCCAACGCCGCCAAGGACGGCCAGGGGCGGCTGCTGGTCGCGGCCGCGACCACGACCGGCGACCTCGGCTTCGAGCGCTCGGAGATGCTGATCGATGCCGGCGTCGATCTCATCGTCGTCGACACCGCCCATGGCCACTCGGCCAAGGTGCTGGAGGCGGTGACACGGGTGAAGAAGCTTTCGAATGCCGTGCAGGTGATCGCCGGCAATGTCGCGACCGCCGGTGGCGCCCAGGCGCTGATCGATGCCGGCGCGGATGCGATCAAGGTCGGCATCGGCCCGGGCTCGATCTGCACCACCCGCATCGTCGCCGGTGTCGGCGTGCCTCAGCTTACCGCGGTCATGGACGCAGCCTCGGCCGGGCAGAAGGCCGGCATCCCGATCATCGCCGATGGCGGCATCAAATATTCCGGGGACCTTGCCAAGGCGCTCGCTGCCGGCGCGGCCTGCGCCATGGTGGGCTCGCTGCTCGCCGGCACGGATGAGACGCCGGGCGAGACCTTCCTGTACCAGGGGCGCTCCTATAAGGCCTATCGCGGTATGGGCTCGGTCGGCGCGATGGCGCGCGGCTCGGCCGACCGCTACTTCCAGCAGGACATCAAGGACGCGCTGAAGCTGGTGCCGGAAGGCATCGAGGGCCAGGTCGCCTACAAGGGCCCGGTCTCGGGCGTGCTGCACCAGCTCGCGGGCGGCCTGCGCGCCGCCATGGGCTATGTCGGCGGCCGCAATCTCGAGGATTACCGCAGCAAGGCCCGTTTTATCCGCATCACCAGCGCCGGCCTGCGCGAGAGCCATGTCCACGACGTGACGATCGTCCGCGAAAGCCCGAACTACCCGACGCGCTCCTGATCTCGGATCGCCCCGCGGCGATCTGTCTTTTTTCGATCGGGCATCAGATACTTCCGGAGGGTGGACCCAGTTGTGGGTCCGCCGCTCCGCGAAGAGGACGACATGACCTTGAAACTGATCTATCCGGCGCTGGCCCAGATCCTCTGGAGCTTCGTCGTCCTCGTCATCATGTTCCGGCGTCGCAAGCAGGCCTTCGCCAATCGCGAGGTCGGGCTCGCCGATATCGCCGTCTCGACCGAGCGCTATCCGGATTCAGCCCGGCTTGCCGCGGCCAATTTCAGTAATCAGTTCGAGACTCCGGTCCTGTTCTTCGCGCTGATCCTGATCGCGATCCATGTCGGTGCGACCGGCTATGTCATGGCGGCGCTGGCCTGGGCTTATGTCGCGACGCGTGTCGTCCATACATTGGTTCATACTGGAACCAACAGCCTGAAGCAGCGAGCGCTCGTCTTTGCGGCCGGCATTGCCTGCCTCTTTTTCATGTGGGTCGGCATTGTGGTTGCTATCCTCTGAGCGACCTTTTCTTGCCGCACGCAAGACGTGTGGCGCCGATTTCGACCGGCCGAATTGTCGTCCTGTCACTTCGTCGCTACAGCGGTCAATAAACCGTGTTGGACACTTGCGTCGAAACCGTACCGTCTTCATGCTAAATTCTTGCGGTGAGGACAATGTGGGGAGCGACCGTCCGGGTTAGCCGGATACGACGTTCCCGTGGCGCAAGGCTTTCTATGGCAGTGCTGACTTTCGGGCGTGTGGCTCTGTTCTCGGCCGCGGGCGTGCTCGCCGCGGGCGCGTTTCTTCATTATACCGGGCGTCCGGTTCCCTGGCCGCTCGATCAGGTCCCTTACGGCAAGGTGATCCCCGGCCCGGGCAAGCCGGCCGCGACGGCGTCCGCCCCTGCCACGGGTGGCGGCAACCGTTCCGGCCAGGCCAACCGGCCGCCGGTGACGGTCGTGACCGCCAAGGTCGAGCGCCGGGCGATGCCGGTCCGGATCGATGCGATCGGCACCGTCCAGGCGATCTCGACCGTCAACATCCGCTCACGCGTCGACAGCCAGATCATGGCCGTCGAATTCCGCGACGGCGCCATGGTGAACAAGGGCGACGTGTTGTTCCGGCTGGACTCGCGCCAGCTCGAGGCGCAGCTGCGCCAGGCCGAGGCCAATGTCGCGCGCGACAAGGCCGCTCTGATCGCGGCTGAATCCGACCTGCGCCGCGCCGAGGAACTCTCTCGCCGCGAGATCGCCACCGACCAGCGCCTCGACACCGCACGTTCGGCAGTAAGCACGCTGCGCGCTGCGATCCGTGGCGGCGAGGCGGCTGTCGACAGCCTGCGCGTCCAGCTCAGCTACTACACGATCAGTGCGCCGGTCTCCGGCCGCGTCGGCGTCGCCGCCCTCAAGGAAGGTAATATCGCCAAGAGCGGCGACAGCTCGGCGATGCTGGCGACGATCAACCAGATGGATCCGATCTATGTCAGCTTCGCCGTAGCGCAGCGCTACCTGCCCGAGATCCGCGAGGCGATGCAGGCGAAGACGGCAGTCGTGCAGGCGAGCCAGCAAGGCGTCGGCAAGAGCATCGAAGGCGCGATCGCTGTGATCGACAATGCAGTCGATGCGACGACCGGCACGATCCAGATCCGCGCCAGCTTCGACAATCCCAACGAGACGCTCTGGCCCGGCGCGCTCGGCCAGGTCAGGCTGACGCTGCGGACCGAGCCCGACGCCGTTACCATCCCGCGTGAGGCGGTACAGACCGGGCAGAATGGCTCCTATGTCTTCGTGATCGACAACAATGTCGCTCGCGCCCGGCCGATCGTGCTCGCGCGCAACGTCGACGACCGCGCAGTCATCGCGTCGGGCCTGACCGGTGACGAGACGGTGGTGATCGACGGGCAGCTGCTCCTGACCGAGGGCGCGCGCACGATCGAGCGCGGCCGTGGCGGCCAGAGCCCGCCGGCCCCCAACCTCACCTCCCAGCGGGGGAGCGCCGGCTGATGAACCTGCCCGAGCTCTGCATCCGTCGCCCGGTCATGACGACCCTGCTGATGGCGACGTTCCTGATCTTCGGGCTGTTCGCCTTCAAGCAGCTGCCGGTCGCGGCGCTGCCCCGGGTCGATTTCCCGACCATCAATGTCAGCGCCCGCCTGCCGGGCGCCAGCCCCGAGACCATGGCCTCCTCGGTCGCGGCGCCGCTGGAGCGGGAGTTCGCCTCGATCTCCGGCATCACCTCGATGTCGTCGGTCTCGCAGCAGGGCTCGACCTCGATCACGCTGCAGTTCGACCTCAACCGCAATATCGACGGCGCCGCGCTCGATGTGCAGGCGGCGCTGAGCGCGACCGTGCGGCGCCTGCCGCCCGAGCTCCCTGCCCCGCCGAGCTTCAGGAAAGTCAACCCGGCCGACCAGCCGGTGCTGTTCATGGTGCTGACCTCGGCGACCAAGCCGCTCTACGAGGTCCACGAGTTCGGCGAGAACATCCTGCAGCAGCAGATCTCGCAGCTTCCCGGCGTCGCCCAGGTCAACATCTTCGGCGCACAGAAATATGCGGTGCGCGTGCGGGTCAACCCCGACGCCGTCTCGGCCCGCGGCCTCTCGCTCGCAGAAGTCCGTACCGCCATCGCCGCCGCGAACTCCAACTCTCCCGTCGGCACGCTGAACGGCTCCAACCAGCGGCTGACGCTCGGTGCCACCGGCCAGATGGAACGTGCCGGCGAATACGGCAACCTGATCATCTCGCAGAAGAACGGCATTCCGATCCGGCTCAACGACGTCGCGCAGATCTACGATTCCGTCGAGAACGACCAGACCGGCAGCTGGTACAACGGCCAGCGCTCGATCATGCTGGCGGTCTACCGCCAGTCGGACGCCAACACTGTCCAAGTCGTCGACAGCATCAAGGACAAGCTCGACGCCTATCGCGCGCAATTGCCGGCGGCGATCGAGCTGCACGTCCTCAACGACCGTTCGATCCCGATCCGCGAGGCGGTCGAGGACGTCGAGGTCTCGCTGATGATCGCGATCGCGCTCGTGATCATGGTGATCTTTCTGTTCCTGAAGAGCTTTGCCGCGACGGTGATCCCGACGCTGGCGTTGCCGATCTCGCTGGTCGGCACTTTCGCGATCATGTTCGCGCAGGGCTATTCGCTCGACAACATCTCGCTGCTGGCGCTGACGCTCGCCGTCGGCTTCGTCGTCGACGACGCCATCGTTATGCTGGAGAACATCATCCGGCATATCGAGATGGGCAAGAAGCCCTTCCAGGCGGCGCTCGACGGATCACGCGAGATCGGCTTCACCATCTTGTCGATCACCATCTCGCTGGTCGCCGTCTTCATCCCGGTCTTCTTCATGGGCGGCGTGGTCGGCAAGGTCTTCGCCGAGTTCGCCGGCACGATCGCCGCGGCCATCATCGTCTCCGGTTTCGTCTCGCTGACGCTGACGCCGATGCTCTGCGCCCGCTTCCTCAAGGCGCACGACCACCACAAGAAGCCGAACATCGTCGAACGCGTGTTCGAAGCCGGCTTCCAGGGCATGCTCTCCGCCTATCGCTGGACCTTGGACGGCGTGCTCAAGGCGCGCCTCCTGATGCTGCTGGTGACGCTCGGCACGGTCTATGTTTCGGTCCAGCTCTATATCGACGTGCCCAAGGGCTTCTTCCCGACCGAGGATACCGGCCTGCTGCGCGGCGCCACCGAAGGCCCGCCCGACACTTCCTTCGAGGCGATGGCGGCGCGCCAGAGCCGTGTCGCCGAGATCGTCCGGGCCGACCCGGCGATCGACTACCTGACCTCGAATATCGGCGGCTTCAACGCCACCAATAACGGCTTCATGTTCATCGCGCTGAAGCCGAAGGAGCAGCGCGACAAGGCCGAGGTCGTGATCGCGCGCCTGCGCCGCGCCGTCTCGGAGGTGCCGGGCATCACCGCAGTGTTCCAGCAGGTCCAGAATATCAATCTGAACGCCGGCCGCTCCTCGCGGGCGCAGTATCTCTATTCGCTGCAGGGGCCGGATCTTGGCGCCCTCTTCAACTACGCGCCGCTGATGCAGCAGCGGCTGGCGCAGCTGCCGCAACTGCGCGATGCCAATATCGACCTGCAACTGCGCAATCCGCAGCTCTCGATCGACATCGACCGCGAGCGCGCCGCCAGCCTCGGTATCTCAAGCGACCAGATCCGCCAGGCGCTCGGCAACGCTTTCGGCTCGCGCCAGATCGCGACGATCTTTACGCCGGCGACCGACTACCAGGTGATCATGGAGGCTGAACGCGCCTACCAGCAGGATCCGGCAGTGTTGTCGCGCCTGATGCTCAAGGCTGCCAACGGCCAGAACGTGCCGCTGGAGACGGTGGCGACGATCAAGCCGAGCGTCGGGCCGCTCGCGGTCAACCGCATCTCGCAGCAGCCGGCGGTGACGATCTCGTTCAACACCGCGCCGGGCGTCTCGCTCGGCGACGCCGTCAACGCGATCCGCGCGGCCGAGCGCGAGATCAACCTGCCCGCCTCGATCGTCACCAGCTTCGCCGGCTCGGCTCAGCTCTTCCAGGATGCACTGAAGGGCCAGGGCCTGCTGATCTTCGCGGCGATCCTGGTGATCTACATCATCCTCGGCATTCTCTACGAAAGCTTCATCCACCCGATCACGATCTTGTCCGGCCTGCCTTCGGCGGGTCTGGGCGCCCTGCTCGCCTTGCAGTATTTCCACATGGACCTGTCGGTGATCGCGATCATCGGCATCCTGATGCTGGTCGGCATCGTCAAGAAGAACGCGATCATGATGGTCGACTTCGCGATCGAGCGCCGCAAGATGGGCGACGACGCGCTGACGGCGATCCGCGATGCCGCGCTGGTCCGCTTCCGGCCGATCATGATGACGAGCTTCGCCGCGATCTTCGGCGTGTTGCCGATCGCGCTCGGCGCAGGTGCCGGCGCCGAACTGCGCCAGCCGCTCGGCATCGCCGTGGTCGGCGGCCTCGTCGTCTCGCAATTGCTGACGCTCTACATCACGCCTGTCGTCTACTTCTACCTCGACAAGGTCGACAGCTTCATCTCCGGCCGCGGGCGCGGCGAACGTGAGGAAGCTGCCTCCGTTCCAGGCGCGATCCCGGTCGCGATCCCGCAGGCGGTGCATCGTCAGCCGGATTGAGGGAGCCTTCAGCCTCATCCTCGGCCATCCCGGACAAGCGGCGCAGTCGCGCCGATCCCGGGTCTCCCTTCGGTTGCCCCGGACGACGCGCGTCTTTTCGGTGTTAACGATGACGCCGGCTTTGCGGTGACGGCTGCCGTGCAGCCGTTGAGTCTTAACGAAAAGTAAACTAAGCCAATCCTGCGGCGGACAATGAACCAGCGAGCGATGGAGAGATCGCGGTGCTTCGTGTCCGTAATGTCGATTGCCTGCGTTCCGATCCTGTCCCGCCGACCGGTTCCAGCTCCTCGACGATGAATTCGGCTTCGCGCGGTCGCAATAGCGGCCTGCGTATGATCGCCATGGCCGGTGTCGGGCTCGCGCTCGGCGCGGGTGGCACGATCCTGACTGTTTCACTGGTTCAGGCCGAGGACGATGCCGGCATCCGCGCCTTCTATCGCGAAGAAGCGGTTCGCAAGGCTGAGCGCGCGCCGCCACGCGCGGCCTACGCCTCTGTTCCGGTCTCGGCCTATGCGCCGGCCCGCCAGAGCTGGTCCCTGCCCTTCTTCCAGCAGGCTCGCCCGGATGGCCGTCTCGCGCCGCCGCCAGTCGCGCTCAACCCGTTCAAGCCGGTGCAGGCGGCGCCGAAGCAGGCGCAGCAGAAGCCGAAGCTGCCCGCGATCCGCTATGACACAGTCTCCGGTGCAGCCGATGTGACGCGGACCATCTGCGTGCGCCTGTGCGACGGCTTCCAGGCGCCGATCGGCCATCTGCGCAGCCAGTCCGATTTCAAGGCGCATGAGGCGCTGTGCCAGGCTGCCAATCCCGGCGTTCCGGTCAAGGTCTTCAAGGTCGCCGCCGGCGCCGCGACGATCGACGACGCCGTGGCGAACGACGGCAAGACCTATCGCCAGCTGCCGATGGCCTATGCCTATGAGCGTGGCGCCGATCCGGCCTGCCGCCCGGCCATCGCGACGGCGAAGGATCGCCGCGTCTCGCTGCTGCGCGACTTCACCTTGCGGCCGGGCGACAGCATCGTGCTCGACGGCCGGGTGCGGACCTTCACCGGCGGCAAATGGCCCTACACCACGGCGGATTTCCGGGATTTCCGTGGCTCGCCCGACCTGACCGCCAGCGACCGTCGCAAGATCGACGAGAAGGTCGGCATCTCGCATATGGAGGCGCAGGCCCGCGCCTTGCGCCGGCAGATGCGGGTGCGCGAGGCCAGCCTGCACGACGACAGCTATGCCAGCGACGCCGATACGCTGGGTCTGCGCGGCCTGCTGAACCCGCGCGATCCGATCGCCAATCCGGCGCGCGTCGTGCTGCAGACGCCATTTTCACGGAATTGAACGGTCTCAGGATAATTATCCTAGGTTTTTTACCCTAGGATAATTCACCCAAATCTCGTCGAAAGATCGATGGACGGCGGGCTGCCCTTCCGGCACATTCGCTGCATTGCAGCATGGAGCCGAGCATGACGACGAAGACGCCGCGCCAGTTCTTCCGCCCGCTGGCGATCGGCGCGCCCGAGCCCTATCGCGAGCTGCCGCTGCGGCTGGAGCGGATGATCCATTTCGTGCCGCCGCATCTGGAGAAGGTGCGCGCCAAGGTTCCCGAGCTCGCCGGCCAGGTCGACATCGTGCTCGGCAATCTCGAGGACGCGATCCCGGTCGAGGCCAAGCAGGCGGCGCGTGACGGATTCATCGAGCTGGCGAAGGCGACCGATTTCGGTGCGACCGGCCTGTGGACCCGCGTCAATGCGCTGAATTCGCCCTGGTTCCTCGACGATATCGCCGCGATCATGGCCGAGATCGGCGGCAAGCTCGACGTCGTGATGATACCCAAGGTCGAGGGGCCCTGGGACATCCATTATGTCGACCAGTTGCTGGCGCAGTACGAGGCGCGCCATGCCCTGCCCAAGCCGGTGCTGATCCACGCCATCCTGGAGACCGCGGAGGGCGTGAAGAACGTCGATGCGATCGCAACCTCCTCGCCGCGCATGCATGGCATGAGCCTTGGGCCGGCGGATCTTGCCGCCTCGCGCGCGATGAAGACGACCCGCGTCGGCGGCGGCCACCCCGAATACAAGGTGATCGCCGACCCCTCGCCCGATGGCGGCCCGCGCGCCATCGCGCAGCAGGATCTTTGGCATTACACCCTCGCGAAGATGGTCGATGCCTGCGCCTCAGCCGGCCTGAAACCGTTCTACGGCCCGTTCGGCGATTTCTCGGATGGAGCCGCCTGCGAGGCGCAGTTCCGCAACGCTTTCCTGCTCGGCTGCGCCGGCGCCTGGACGCTGCATCCCTCGCAGATCGAGATCGCCAAGCGCGTCTTCAGCCCCGATCCGGACGAGGTTTCCTTCGCCAAACGCATCCTCGAGGCGATGCCGGATGGTTCGGGCGCTGTGATGATCGACGGCAAGATGCAGGACGACGCCACCTGGAAACAGGCGAAGGTCATCGTCGACCTGGCGCGGCAGGTCGCGGCACGCGATCCGGCGCTGGCGGCGCGCTACGGCTTCTGACCGAGGTTTAGCCGCGACATCCACGGATATTGACGCATTTGCGACGTAATCCTACGTCAAGCGCTGGGATGCGGCGACACCGGCCGGACGGGCCGGCTTTGGGCTGAACGAGGATCATGGAATCACGCACGGCGAAATTCCGCATCGGCGACGTTGTGCGCCATCGCGTTTACCCGTTTCGGGGCGTGATCTTCGACGTCGATCCGGTGTTCTCGAATTCGGACGAGTGGTGGCTGGCGATCCCGGAGCACCTGCGCCCGTCCAAGGACCAGCCCTTCTATCACCTCTTCGCCGAGAACGAGGAAACCGAATATGTCGCCTATGTCTCGGAACAAAATCTCGTGATCGACGAGTCCGGCCGGCCGATCCGTCATCCGCAGGCGCGCGAATATTTCCGGCGCGACCGCAAGGGGAAGTACCGGCTCGACAAGGCTGAGCTGAACTGATCCGCCAGCCTTCCGACCACCATGCTGCGTGCTGACGAGGGAGTGGTTTCGTGAGCACCGGCCATGCCGATGTCGTCATTCTCGGTGGCGGCCATAACGGGCTCGTCTGCGCCTTCTATCTCGCCAGGGCCGGGCTGAAGGTCACCGTGCTGGAGCGGCGCGCCGTGGTCGGCGGCGCGGCGGTCACCGAGGAGTTCCATCCCGGCTTCCGCAATTCGACGGCGAGCTACACGGTCAGCCTGCTCAATCCGCGCATCATCGCGGAGATGGAGCTGGCACGGCACGGACTGCGCATCGTCGAGCGGCGCATGGCCAACTTCCTGCCGCTGCCGGATGGGCGTTATCTCGCCGCTGGCGAGGGACGCACGGAAGCGGAGGTGGCGAAGTTCTCCGTTCGCGACGCGGAGCGGCTTTCGGCCTATGGCGAGCGGCTGGAACGGATCGCCGCCCTGTTGCGCGATCTCGTGCTGCAGGCGCCGCCCAATCTCGGTGACGGCGGCTGGCTGGCGGCGCTGCCGCAGATGCTGGATGCGGCCGCGCTCGGGCGGCGTATCGCCGGGCTCGACCAGTCCGGGCGGCGCGATCTTCTCGACCTCTTCACCAAATCGGCCGGCGACTGGCTCGACGGCTGGTTCGAGAGCGATCCGGTCAAGGCACTGTTCGGCTTCGACAGCGTCGTCGGCAACTATGCCAGCCCGTATACGCCGGGCTCGGCCTATGTGCTGCTGCATCACGTCTTCGGCGAGGTCAACGGCAAGCGCGGCGCCTGGGGCCATGCGCTCGGCGGCATGGGCGCGATCACCCAGGCAATGGCAAAAGCCTGCGCGGAACAGGGCGTCGAGATCAGGCTGGAGGCGCCGGTCGCGCAGGTCCTGACTGAGAAAGGCCGGGTCGCCGGGGCCGTGACCGAGCGGGGCGAGGTGGTGCGGGCGCGGGCCGTGGTGTCCAACCTGCACCCGCGGCTGCTGTTCGAGCGGCTCGTAGACCCGGCGGTCGTTCCCGCCGACTTCAGCGAGCGCATCCGCCGCTATGCTTCGGGCTCCGGCACCTTCCGGATGAACCTGGCATTGTCGGAACTGCCGCGCTTCGAATGCCTGCCGGAATCGGGAGACCACCTCACCGCCGGCATCATCATCGCGCCGTCGCTCGCCTATATGGACCGCGCCCATGCGCAGGCACGGCTCTCGGGCTGGTCGAGCGAGCCGATCGTCGAGATGCTGATCCCATCGACCCTCGATGACAGCCTCGCTCCACCCGGCCGGCATGTCGCGAGCCTGTTCTGCCAGCATGTCGCGCCACAGCTGCCGGACGGCGAGAGCTGGGATAGGCATCGCGACACGGTGGCCGATCTGATGATCGACACCGTGGATTGCTACGCTCCGGGTTTTCGCGCCTCTGTCATCGGCCGGCTGGCTCTGGCGCCGAGCGATCTCGAAGAACGTTTCGGGCTGGTCGGCGGCGACATCTTCCATGGCCGGCTGACACTCGACCAGCTCTTCAGCGCCCGCCCGGTGCTCGGCCATGCCGATTACCGCATGCCGGTGCCGGGCCTTTATCTCTGCGGCTCCGGTGCCCATCCGGGCGGTGGCGTCACCGGCGCGCCGGGGCACAATGCGGCCCGCTCCGTGCTTGCCGACCTCAAGCCCCAGCGCTTCAGGCTGCGGCCACTGCGCGCGTGACCGAGCCGATCCTCAGGGATTACCGCTCACGCGTTCGGCCTGCGGGAAGCGCGCGCCGAAGGCCCCTTCCCGCTCGGGCGGCAACCTGACCAGCAGGTCGAGCGCGCCGTCCTCGGCATCCTCGCGCTCAAGGATCTCGCCATTGGCATGCAGCCAGGCCAGGGACTTGCCGTCGCCCGGTTCCAGCGTGAGCCGATAGACCGGCCGGGCGCGTGCGATCCGGCGCTCGATCGCGTCGGTCAGCCGTTCCATGCCCTCGCCGGTCAAGGCGGAGACCAGCACCGGCCGGGAGGCGCCGGGCTTGAGCTCGGTCAATGCCGCCTGGCGCTCGCGCTCGTCGACCGAAAGCAGATCGGCCTTGTTCCAGACCTCGATGACACGGTCGCCATCCTCCGGATCGATGCCGAGATCGCGCAGGATGCCCTGGACATCGGCGGCCTGCGCCTGCGTATCCTCATGTGAGACGTCGCGGACATGTAGCAGCACATCGGCCTCGATCGCGTCTTCCAGCGTGGCGCGGAAGGCGGCGACGAGTTGCGTCGGCAGGTCGGAAATGAAGCCGACCGTATCCGAGAGCATGATCCTGGCGCCATGCGGCAGCTTCAGCGCCCGCGCCGTCGGGTCGAGCGTCGCGAAGAGCATGTCCTGCGCCAGTACCTCAGCCGAGGTCAGCCGATTGAACAGCGTCGACTTGCCGGCATTGGTGTAGCCGACCAGCGCAACGACCGGATAAGGCACGCGCTTGCGGCTGGCGCGATGCAGCGAGCGGGTGCGCTTCACGCTGTCGAGCTCGCGCTCGATCTTCGTCATCCGTTCCTGGATGATGCGCCGGTCGGCCTCGATCTGGGTCTCGCCGGGGCCGCCGAGGAAGCCGAAGCCGCCGCGCTGGCGCTCCAGGTGGGTCCAGGACCTGACCAGGCGGCTCTTCTGGTAGTTGAGATGGGCGAGCTCGACCTGGAGCGCGCCCTCGCGCGTGCGGGCGCGCCGGCCGAAGATCTCGAGGATGAGGCCGGTACGGTCGATGACCTTGCAACCGAAGGCCTTTTCGAGATTGCGCTGCTGGACCGGCGACAGGGCGCAGTCCATCACGACGAGACCGATCTCCTCGATCTTGACGCGCTCGGCGAGCTCCTCGACCTTGCCTTTGCCGAGATATGTCGCGGGCCGCAGCGCCGTCAGCACCACCGGGATCGCCTCGACGATCTGGAGGTCGATGGCGCCGGCGAGGCCGAAAGCCTCGTCCAGCCGCGCCGCGTGGCTGCGCTGGTTCTCGTCGCCCGCGGCGGCCCGGCTGACGGCATGGCGCGCCAGATAGGGACCGATCACAAAGGCGCGAGTGTCCGCAGCCAAGGCATGCTCGGCCGCATCGATCGAGATGCCGATTGCGCTTCCGCTGCCTGTCGTCGAGCCGCCGGCCTTGCCGCCCACGGTCAGGCCTTGTCCGTGTCCTCAGGCTCGAACAGCTGGACCGGATGGCCCGGCATGATCGTCGAGATCGCGTGCTTGTAGACGAGCTGCGAATGCCCGTCGCGACGCAGGAGAACGCAGAAATTGTCGAACCAGGTGACGACACCCTGCAGTTTGACGCCGTTCACGAGAAAGATGGTGAGGGGAATCTTCTGCTTGCGGACGTGATTGAGAAAGGTGTCCTGTAGATTTTGAGCCCGCTCGGCGGCCATGGGTAACCCCTGTTGTTGGGATCGCAATCGGCTTGCCCTTGCGATCCAGATCGTTCCGTTCGGCTTCGGCGCCAATCGCCGGGCCGTCGGAACACCGACACTCCATTAGATCGCGACCCCGCGAGAACGCGCAAGGGTTGCGGAACGCCAATTTCGGCCGGCCGCCTTGCGTGCAGTGCAACACAGCGGCCGGATTTCAGCCGACGCCGAGCGATTTGAGCTTACGGTGCAGGGCTGAACGCTCCATGCCGATGAACTCGGCAGTGCGGGAGATGTTTCCGGAGAAGCGGGCGATCTGCGCCATCAGATACTCGCGCTCGAAGATCTCGCGGGCATCGCGCAGCGGCAGGCTCATCAGCTTCTCGCCACCCGAGCCGGACGGCGTCGTCGGGACCATGGCGCCGACCTCGGCCGGCAGCATATCGACCGTGATCTCGGCCCCGGGGTCGCCCTTGGTCAGGATCATCAGCCGCTCGACATTGTTGCGCAGCTCGCGAACATTGCCCGGCCATTCATGCGATTGCAGGATCGCCATGGCGTCGCCGCCGATGCGGCGCTTCGGCAGGCCGCTGGCGATCGAGATCTGGTCCATGAAGAACTCGATCAGTTCGGGGACGTCCTCGCGCCGTTCCGACAGTGCCGGCACGCGGATCGGTACGACGCCGAGCCGGTGATAGAGATCCTCGCGCAATAGGCCGTCAGCGATCAGCTTGGCGAGATCGCGGCTGCTGGAGGAGATGATCCGAACGTCGACATGGACGCGGGTCGCGCCGCCTACGCGCTGGAAGTTCTGGTCGACCAGGACACGCAGAATGCGGTTCTGCGTCTCGCGCGGCATGTCGCCGATCTCGTCGATGTAGAGGGTCCCGCCATGGGCTTCCTCGAGCGCGCCGACGCGGCGCGAGCGCCCGTCGCCACCCTCGATGCCGAACAGCTCCTCTTCCATAGTCTCGGGCGTGATCGTCGCCGCATTGATCACGACGAAGGGGCCGGCCGAGCGGGTCGAGGCGTCATGCAGAGTGCGCGCGGTCAATTCCTTGCCGCAGCCGGGCTCGCCGGTGATCAGCACGCGGGCATTGGTCGGCGCGACGCGCTCAAGGGTCTGGCGCAACTGGTTGACCGCGGTCGAGCGGCCGACGATGCGGCTGGCCTGGACCGAGCGGGTCTTGAGCTCACGCACCTCGCGCCGCAGCCGCGAGGCCTCCAGCGCGCGCTCGGCGACGAGCACGAGCCGGTCGGCCTTGAACGGCTTCTCGATGAAGTCGTAGGCGCCGCTCTTGATCGCAGAGACGGCGGTCTCGATGTTGCCGTGGCCGGAGATCATCACCACCGCGAGGTCGGGATGGCTCTCCTTGATCAGCTCCAGCACCTGCAACCCGTCGAGCCGGCTGCCCTGCAGCCAGATGTCGAGGAAGACGAGGTTGGGCCGCCGCGCCGCGATCGCGGCCAGCGCCTCGTCGGCGGAGCCCGCCTTGCGCGTGCGGTAGCCTTCGTCCTCCAGGAGGCCGGCTACCAGTTCGCGAATATCGACCTCGTCGTCGACGACGAGAATGTCAGCACTCATGCCTTCGTCCCGTTTACGTGTCGTGCGGCGGAATCCGCCGTGCTCTTGCCTATTTCTGGTCTGTCTTCGCCAGTCGGCGGTGGGCCAGTCTCGATGAACCAGAGTTTGATGCGGGCACCGCGGGCGCCGTCGGGCCGGTCGAGCAGCTCGATGCCGCCGCCATGGTCCTCGAGGATCTTGCCGACGATGGCGAGGCCGAGCCCGGTGCCGCCGTCACGGGTGGTCATATAGGGCTCGAGCAGCTTCTGGCGCTGGTCGGCGGGCAGGCCCTTGCCGTTGTCGAGGATGTCGATGACGATCCGGCCGTCCTGCGTCCGTTCGAAGCCGATCTCGATGCGGCCCTTGCCGCGCTCCTCGGCCGGCACGGCCTGGATCGCCTCGGTCGCGTTCTTGATGACGTTGGTCAAAGCCTGCGAGATCAGGCGCCGGTCGAAATGCGCCAAGACCGGCACGTCCGGCAGGTTGTCGGTGATGTCGATCTCGGGATTGCCGACCCGCATCAGGAAGGCGACCTGCCTGGCGGTCTCGACGATGTCGTCCCGCGCCGGCGAAGGCTTGGGCATCCGCGCGAAGGAGGAGAATTCGTCGACCATGCGGCGGATGTCCTCGACCTGCCGCACGATCGTCGACGTGCACTGGTCGAAGATCTCCTTGTCGTCGACGATGACGCGGCCGAACTTGCGGCGAATGCGCTCGGCGGAGAGCTGGATCGGCGTCAGCGGGTTCTTGATCTCGTGGGCGATGCGGCGGGCGACGTCGGCCCAGGCCGCGGTGCGCTGCGCCGAAACGAGATCGGTGATGTCGTCCAGCGTCACGACCAGCCCTGCACCGGGCCCTTCGCCTTCGCGCGTCGCGCGGATGTTGAGCATGCGCTCGCGGCCGCCGCGCGTGATCGCCGCCTGGCTGGAACTCAGGCGCTGGCGATTGCTGAGCGCCTCGGAGACGAACCCAGCGATCTCGGGAACGACGCGTGCGACCGGCTCGCCGAGCAGCCGCCCGCCGGAGCCGAGCAGGGTCTCGGCCGAGCGGTTGCTGAGGGTGATGTGCCCGTCCTCGTCGATGCCGAGCACGCCCGAGGAGACGCCGGAGAGCACCGTCTCGGTGAAGCGCCGGCGCCGGTCGATCACTTCGCTTGCCGTGACCAGCCCGTCGCGCTGTCGGCGCAATTCGGCGGTCATCTTGTTGAAGGTCTCGCCGAGATGGGCGAGATCGCCCTCCGCTCGTCGTATCGGCACCTGGACGTAGAAATTGCCGCTGGAGACCTGGTCGGTGGCGTGGATCATCCGCCGAATCGGGGCGACGAGGCCGTTGGCGAAATTGAGGCCGAGCCAGATCGCCGACAGCAGCAGGATCACCGAGATCAGCGCGTACATCGAGGCGAAGGCGATCTGTACGCCCTTCCGGCGCGCATCGATGCCGAGATATTCGACGACGGCGCCGCGGGCCACGGCCGGGAATTCGACGGCGAGCGGATCGACCTCGCGGGCGACATAGAGGAAAGCGCCGTCATAGCTCGGCAGCTTCATCAGCGCGCCGAAGACCCGGCCCGCCGAGGGCAGCACACAGATCGGCTCCGGCGAGCTCTGTGCATCCTCGAAGGCGTCGGCGTTCGGCTTGTGGGCATCGCGCAGCACGTCGATATTCGCGCGGACAAGAATCTCTTCCGGCGGCTTCATGATCCAGGCCACCGGCAGGCCGAGTGCCGTGGCGCGCGCCGTCAGGAAGTTCTCGAACCAGCGCCGGTCTGCATCATAGGCTGTTTTGGCTCTCCCGAGATCGTCGGCGAGCAGCCGAATCTCGCGGCCGAGCGAACGGCACTGTCCCGTCGTATAGGCGTCGGCGACCTCGACGGATTTGAAGATCACGTCGCGCATACGGTCGGAGAACCACGGTTCGAGACCGCGCTCCAGCGTCGCGGTCGCAATGATCGCGACAAGGACCGCCGGCAGCGCGGCGACGATGCTGAACAGGCTGACGATCCGCACATGCAGGCCGGCGGCCGCCACGCCCTTGCGCCTGGCGCGGATCAGGACGGCCGCCTCGAAGGCGACGATAATCAGCAGAAGCAGGATCAGCAGGCCGTTGATGATGAAGACGCCGACCACGACCTCGTGGACCGGCGCGACCGGCGTCGCGCCCGAAAGCACGAGGAAGGTGGTGAGCGCCGAGACCAGCGCGAAACCGACGACGAGCGCGCCGAGCCAGCCCGAGACCCGGCGCGGCGGGTCCTCGCTCCGGGGCGTCATGCGCATGTCGCCGGTCGATGTGGTCAATGCGAAATCGGAGCTCCGTTGCCGCGGCGCTCCGTCACCGGAGCTGCCGCACAGCGCACTGATGCGCCGCCGCAACGGTGTTGTCAAAATATGACAGATGCAAGGCAGCCACAGTCGTGGCTGTCAGCGCGGTGAGCGGACCACCTGCATGTCGAGCTCACGGATCTTCTTGCGCAGGGTGTTGCGATTAAGTCCCAGCAGCTCGGCGGCCCGAATCTGGTTGCCTCGCGTCGCGGCCAAGGCTGCGGCGATCAAGGGCGGCTCGATCTCGCGCAAGATGCGGTGATAGAGGCCGGGCGGCGGGATCTGGTCGCCGAAACCGCCGAAATACTGGCCGAGATGGCGCTCGACCGAGCCTGACAGGGTTTCGGCCCGCTCCGGCGCGGTGCCGCTCCCGGTTTGCACGGGAGCGCCGCTCGCCGGCTGCAGCTCGGCTTCGACGATCGGCGCGGTGATCGTTTCCTGCGGATAGAGCGCGGCCAGACGCCGCACCAGATTCTCCAATTCGCGGACATTGCCGGGCCAGCGATAGCGCCGCAGCACGTCCATCGCCTCCGAATCGATCTGCTTGCGCGGCAGCCCTTCCTTCTCGACCAGCGCGAAGAAATGGCGGACGAGATCCGGGATGTCCTCGACCCGCTCACGCAAAGGCGGCAGGCGGATCGGCACGACGTTGAGGCGGAAGAACAGGTCCTCGCGAAACAGGCCATGCGCGATCGAGATGCGCAGGTCCTTGTTGGTCGCGGCGATGATGCGGACATTGGTCTTGATCGGCGTGCGGCCGCCGACCGTGGTGTATTCGCCCTGCTGCAGCACGCGCAGCAGCCGCGTCTGCGCCTCCATCGGCATATCGCCGATCTCGTCGAGGAAGAGCGTGCCGCCTTCGGCCTGCTCGAAGCGCCCGGAGGAACGGGTGAGCGCCCCGGTGAAGGCGCCCTTCTCATGGCCGAACAGTTCCGATTCGATCAGGTCCTTCGGGATCGCCGCCATGTTGATCGCGACGAACGGGCCGTTGCGGCGCTTGCCGTAGTCGTGCAGGGCGCGAGCGACCAGCTCCTTGCCGGTACCGGATTCGCCATTGATCATCACGGTAAGGTCGATCGGCATCAGGCGCGCCAAGGCACGGTAGACGTCCTGCATCGCCGGCGAGCGGCCGACCAGCGGGATGTCCTCGGGCTCGGCGGCGGGGCTGCGCGCGGCATCGCTGCGCGGCCGCGACAGCGCCCGGCCGACGATGGCGACGAGCTCCTTCAGGTCGAAGGGCTTGGGCAGGTATTCATAGGCACCGCGCTCGGAGGCCTTGATCGCGGTCATGAAGGTGTTCTGCGCGCTCATCACGATGATCGGCAGCTCGGGCCGGACCCGCTTGATGCGTGGCAACAGGTCGAAGGCGTTGCCGTCCGGCATCACCACATCGGTGATGATGAGGTCGCCGAGGCCCTGGGCCGCCCAGGTCCAGAGCGTCGCCGCCTGGCCGGTGGTGCGGACTTCATAGCCGGCGCGGGCGAGCGCCTGGTTGAGGACGGTGCGGATCGCGGCGTCGTCGTCGGCGATGAGGATGTTACCCGTCGGCATGCGCTTTTCCGTGTCCTACTCGTCTTTTCACCCGGCCTGAGACGGCTTCGCCTCATGCAGGGGCAATCGAATGCGGAATGTCGTGCGTCGCGGCGCGGACTCGCATTCGACGATTCCGCCGTGATCGCCGATCACCTTGGCGACGAGTGCAAGTCCAAGGCCACTTCCCTGCGCCTTGGTGGTGACGAAGGGATCGAACAGGAGCTGGTGCAGATCGGGAGGCACGCCGGGCCCGTTGTCGCGCACGCCGATCTCGAGCGGCAGGGCGAGCCTTGCACCGGAGCCAGGCGCCTGCATGCGGATGCCGGGGCGATAGGCCGTGGTCAGCGTGATCTCGCCATCGATGGCGTCCTGGCCGATCGCCTCCGCCGCGTTCTTGACCAGGTTGAGCAGCACCTGGACGAGCTGGTCGCGGTTGCCGGCGACCGGCGGCAGGGATGGGTCATAGACCTCGCTGAAGCGGATGTGGCGGGCGAAGCCCGACTGAGCCAGCCGCTTCACATGGTCGAGCACGTCATGGACGTTGACCGGCCCGCGCTCGCTCGGGCGTTCGTCGCCGAACAATTCGACGCGCTCGACGAGCTTCACGATCCGGTCGGCCTCGTCGCAGATCAATTGCGTCAGCAGGCGGTCCTCGTCACCGACCGAGGCCTCCAGCAGCTGTGCCGCGCCGCGGATGCCGGAGAGTGGGTTCTTGATCTCATGCGCCAGCATGGCGCCGAGCGCGGTGATCGAGCGCGCTGCCCCTCTATGCGTCAATTGCCTGTCCATTTTTTCGGCAATTGTCCGTTCTTGCAGCAGAAGGACCACGGCATCAGGCTGACTGGGCAGCAAGGAGGCGAAAACATCGACGGTCCGGTCGAGACCGAGCCGGGGCGAAGCCAGCTCGAGCCGATACTCGCTGACGCTGGCGCCGCGGCGTTGCACCTCCTCGACCAGCCCCAGGACCGGGGAGCCGAAGGCGACGAGGTCGTCGAGGCGCTGGCGTTTCAGGACAGGCGCGCTGGCCTGGAAAAAATCCTCGGCGGCCGTGTTGGCGTAGAGGATGCCGTGTCCCTCCCCGATCACCAGCACGGGCATGGGCAGAACGTTCAGCGCCTGGATTTCGAGCAGGTCTGACAAGGGATCGTACCGCTCCTCCACATTGTCGTTGAACAACGCCATCGTCATCTGCGGACTTTCGTGATCAGGCGGCCGCGCCGAGGCGGTCGGTCGAGAATAATTGCCCGAGCGCGGCGATTGCCGTCGCGGGCTCGGTGGTGGTGAGAAGCTCGCGGCGAGCGTTCTCGTCGGGCTCCAGCCCGCTGGCGAGTGCCTCGTCGGCATAGGCGGCGAGGTGCTTGCGGGCATGCCGGACGCCCGTCTCGCGTCCCATCAGTGACAGCAGACCCTCATAATGCTCCCGGGCAATGTCGTGCTTGGCGGCGAGCGTGATCCTCTCCGGCGCACGGCCGGCGAGCGCGGCACCGATCGTACCGGGCAGCCAGGGGCGGCCCATCGCAGCACGGCCGACCATGACATAGTCGGCACGAGATTGCTCAAGACAGGCCCGCGCCTGCTCCAGCGTCGCGATGTCGCCATTGGCGATCAGCGGAAAGGTTCCAGCGGCGCGCACCGGGCGGATCGCCGCCCAATCGGCCTGGCCCTTGTAGAATTGCTGGCGTGTGCGGCCATGGACGGTGATCGCGGCCGCTCCCGCAGCGACGGCCCGGCGGGCCAGTTCCGGCGCATTGCGGCTGGCATCGTCCCAGCCGAGCCGCATCTTGACGGTGACCGGCACCTTCACCGCCGCCACGACCGCCTCGATCAGGCCGACGGCATGGTCGAGATCGCGCATCAGCGCCGAGCCGGCCCAGCCGCCGACGACGCGCTTGGCCGGGCAGCCCATGTTGATGTCGACGATATCGGCGCCCGAGGCCTCGGCGAGCTGTGCCGCTTCGGCGAGCCAGCGCGCCTCGCAGCCGGCGAGCTGGACGACATGCGGCGCGACGCCGGCGCCCTCGGCCCTTAAGCGCGCCTCCTCGCTGCCGCGGACGAGTTCGTCCGAGGCGACCATCTCGGAGACGACGAGCCCGGCGCCGAAGCGGGCGGCGATCCGGCGCATGGCGAGGTCGGTCACACCCGACATCGGCGCGAGGAAGGCCCGCGACGCCGGTAGCAGCCCGCCAATCGACGCTTCGCGCTCGCCCGAATTTGAGGCAGTTTCCATTCTGCCGATTTATTGGACAAATGCTGCGCCGCGCAAGAGAATTCCGCGCTATGTTGCATTGCAATATCGACATGAGCCCCTTTGGCGGACGCCGTCATGATGGTGGTGACGGCTTGGCGGCGGCTTATTGCCGTCCTATCAGCGAACCTGCAGAGCCCGAGAGGATTGGATGACATCGGCCGTTGCCGCCCTGATCGTTGCCGCCGGACGCGGCCTGCGCGCCGGAGCCGGTTCTCCCAAGCAGTATCGGCAGCTGGGCGGCGTGCCGGTCCTGTGCCGCACGCTCGCGCCCTTTCTGGCGGAAAGCCGGATCGGCACCGTGCTCGTGGTGACCGGAGCCGGTGACGGCGAACGCTATGACGATGCGATCGGCCAGCTTCCGGAGAGCGTCCGGACTCGGCTCGCAGCACCGGTCGAAGGCGGCGAGACCCGGCAGGATTCGGTTCGCGCCGGGCTGGAGGCGCTCGCGGCCGCGGGTTTCACGGGCAGCGTGCTGGTCCATGACGCTGCCCGTCCTTTCGTCTCGCCGACTCTGATCGAACGGGCCCTGGCGGCAAGCGCCGAACATGTCGCCGCCATCCCGGCGCTCGCGGTCACCGATACCGTCAAGCGAATCGACACGACCGGGCAGATCGAAGAGACGCTGCCGCGCGAACAGCTCGTCTCGGTGCAGACGCCGCAGGCCTTCGCCTTCCAGCCACTGCTTGCCGCGCACCGCGCCGCATATGCCGCGGCCGCCGATGGCTTCACTGACGATTCCGCCATCATGGAATGGGCCGGCCACCGGGTCGCGACCTTCGCCGGAGATCCGATGAACCTGAAGCTGACCTATGCCGAGGACTTCGAATTGACCGAGCGACGCTTCGCCCGCCCGCTCGTGACCCGCACCGGCACCGGCTACGATGTCCATGCCTTCGCGGAAGGCGATCATGTCTGGCTCGGTGGCATCCGCATCCCGCACAGCCGCGGCGTCACGGCGCATTCCGACGGGGACGTCGCCCTGCATGCGCTCACCGATGCGGTGCTCGGCGCCCTGGCCGATGGCGACATCGGCAGTCATTTCCCGCCGAGCGATCCGCAGTGGCGCGGCGCCTCCTCCGACCGCTTCCTCGCCTTCGCCGCTGAGCGCGTGCATCAGCGCGGCGGCAGGATCGATCACCTCGACCTGACCATCGTCTGCGAAGGGCCGAAAATTGGTCCGCATCGAGACGCCATCCGGGCCCGCATCGCGGCGATCGCGGGCCTGCGTCTCGATCAGGTCGGCACCAAGGCGACGACCTCGGAGCGCCTCGGCTTCACGGGACGCGGCGAAGGCCTCGCCGCGCTCGCCACCGCCACCATTCGCCTGCCAGAGCCGGAGTGAGGCCATGTTCGATCTCGCCACCCGTTCGCTTGCCGCCGAATTGCTGAACATCTCACGCGAGCGTGGCATCACCGTCGCGACGGTCGAATCCTGTACCGGCGGACTGGTCGCCGGTGCGCTGACCGCGATTTCAGGCTCGTCCAACATGGTGCTCGGCGGCCTCGTCACCTATTCGAACGAGGCGAAGACGGTGCTGGCCGGCGTCCCGGCCGAATTGATCCGCCAGCATGGTGCGGTCAGCGAGCCAGTCTCGCGCGCCATGGCGGAGGGCGGCCGGGAGCGGCTGTCGTCGCGGCTCCCC